>FWPV01008495.1_pt1 | contig 17945 bp, 11 predicted proteins | sample 2228371 | NCBI WGS metagenome assembly FWPV01 (sample SAMEA103939776, study PRJEB20133) | metagenome | reverse complement strand
CTGGCGGCTAGCGACTGACATTTGGCATCGGCTCCGGATAATCCTCCTAAATCACCGTTGTAGAGAGTGGAGGATACGAAGACTTTGTAAGCAGGCAAGGGTGTGGTGGTAGGAGATGGAGGTACGAGAGTGAGAGTAGGCACAGCAATTACTCCTACCTTAACCAGCCGATTTTCGGCATCGTACTCATAAGTTTGCTGACTGTCATTTTTTAAATTTCCCACCGCGTCCCATTGATAAGATTGCTGTCCCTGACCAAAATTGACTAGCTGTGGCCGGTGATAGTAGCCCGAAGAGGGGTTGGCAGTGTTATAACTCAAAGTCACTGCTGTTGGTCCTTCATTTTTCATTAAAATATTTCCCACATCGTCATAAGAGTAACTTGCAGAATAGGCATTGCTGGCGGTTTTAAGACGATAAAGAGGATCGTAAGTAAAAGATTGGCTTAGATAAAAGGGATGATTGGCTGGTTTACCAGAATTGTCGGTAATTTGAAGTATATTTCCCACCTTGTCATATGTGTAGGCAAGAGAAAGCTTTTCGCTTGCCGGCCAACCGCTTTTGTTTACCGTTAAACTATTGAGCCTCAAATCGTTTGAATTATAACTAAAAGAATTGACCACGCCGTTGCCGGAATTAAAACTCAAAAGCTGACCATCTTTATTGTAAGAAGCATTGCTGGCATAATTTTGATCTCCGACGCCCGCCATGGCCGCAAGGTAAGAGCGATTGTAACTGTAGTTGAGAGCTTCATCAGGGACCGTTGGGGAAAGACCGGAGGTTGCTAAACCTCTAACTCGCCCACCCTCATCGTAGGTGTAAGAGGTATTAAGATTTTTATTATTTATCAAGCTGTCGGGTAAATTGGAAAAATCTTGTTTTTGGTTGAGAAGCTGTCCCCGCTGGTCGTAAGAATATGTTACTTCTTCCAATTTTTGCCCAGTTTGGGAATTATAAGAAATGAAGCGGCATTTTCTTCCAACTGCGTTTTGCGAACCTGAACAGTTGTCGTAATCATAAGTCAAAAGCGATCTTATGGATGGCGAGTTGCAATTGGTAGCTTCTAAGGCAACCAAGTCTTTTTTAATCAGTCGGTTAAGCTCGTCATAACAGAGTCGAAGCTTCTGGTTTTCAGCAGTATTTTTAGGATCTTTCTGAAAAATAAGATTACCAGCCAAGTCGTAATCGTAGCGCCAGGCATTATCATCTCCGCTCATTGACGGCGACATATCAATATCCCACATTTTTACTTTTTGGCCGATTTTGTTATATTCAATCCTATTTACTTCATGATCCAGTGTGTCGATAGTGCTGACTAATTCTCCTAAAGCTGGATGGTAACGATAAGTAGTAGTATAAACTTTATTTCCTCCCACCTTTTCCTGTTCCTCTATTTGCCTTGTTTGACCAAAAGCATCGGTTTTGGTAATTTTCCAAGTGCAAGACAAGCCGCCTCGGCAATTTTTATCTTTAAAAGTCACCATCATAGGATTATCGGGATGATAAACTGTTTCCTCCGAACTGCCGTCGGGATAAGTGATCAGCTTTTGTCGGCCAAGACCATCGTAAGAATAAGCAATTTTAGGCAGTTGTTCGGAATATGGTTCGAAAGGAGAATCGTTACGACTGCTGTAGTCATAAGGGTTTATGGTATAAGTTTGAGTGACATAGATTGGCTGACCGAGGGCATTAAATGATTGAGAAACAACAATGTCCTTCAGTCCCTCATTTGCCACCGGCAAGCCGGCATTATTAAATTCATTGTCAAGCCAGCTTTGCTGGGTTTGAACTTCTTCGCCCATCCCGTTGTAAAAAGAGCGGCTGATTGACCACTGACCCTTGAGACTACCGCCTCCGGTTTCCATTAGACCAGCTTTTTGAATCATCATCTTCGGAGTACTATTTTTGCCTAAATCAGAAAGACAATGCTTAGTTTTAAGACAAGGAGAAACTTCGGTATCGTTGAAATAGAGATAAGCATTGGTTATATTGCCATTTACTTCGCTTAAAGAACGACCGGGTAAGTAAGTTTTCTCCAGACGGCCAAACTGATCATAGACAGAAAAAGTTACCGCTCCGTTTGGATCCACCACCTTTACCGGCAAACCTCTGGCCTGACCGTAATTAGGATGGTTGGTCTCTTCGACATTAAAATCATATTTGGTTACTACTGTCTGTCCTTTTGCATTGGTGACGCTCACTGGAAAAGCATGATAAATGTTGTCATAAGCAGTGCTGGTTGTTCTTCCCAATGCGTCAACCACGCTTGTTACCAGCCACGGATAAGAAGAATCATAATTAGTTAGGCTGGCGGCATACAGGGAACCATCTTTCCAGACTTCGTTTTTAGTCGGGCGGCCATAGTTGCCCAGCTGACCAAAAGGCTGGTAATCATAATAAATCTTGGAGTGAAAGTATTTTTCACTCTCATTGCATGAGCCGGAAGTGGTGCAATAATTCGTCCAGCTCTCCTTCGCTTTGGGATTTATATGAAGAGCTGTTTGAGGACTGGTGTACTCTGTCCGACTATAGCGGGCTGTATAGCGATTGCCGTCTTCATTATAATCCTGAAGATCGCTCCAGTCACTGCAATTTACCTTCCCCCAGTTAATTGTTTTTCTTGGCTGGCCGTAATCATTATAATCGGCCACCTCGGTTTTAGTGCAAAAATTAGCCGCTCCATTATTTGTAATTTTATTCCGATTTTCCCGAGCCTCAACAAAATAAACTTCATCTTGAGGCTGATAACCAGAACAATAAGCGTCAAGACTGCCGTTAGCAGTACATTTTTCTCCTGCCTGGGCGAAACGAACACAAAAAGTGCTTTCAGAAAAAGAAGCCAGAGTGCTATCTTCTGCGTTATAAATTTCATTTCGATAAGCCACACCCTTGAGAGGGCTTGGTTTAAAGCAGGACGCTCCCTCAAGGGCCTGATAATATTTTGTTTTAGTTATCGAAGCTTTTTGAGTAAGACTGTTTTTTTGATAGGTAGTAGTAGTCACCTCTGGGTAGCCCAAAAACTCAAAATCGGTAGCTGGTTTTGGCTGGGATCCGCCGCATTCGCAACGACATTCAATTGCGTAATCGAAAGGACAAGTGTAGCGGCGATAGTCTTCGTTTTGGGGACAGGGATATTCTCTGCAGCCGTTGGGTTGCCAAAAAGAATTACCGCCCGAGACACAACTTTCATGATTGCCCCCAACCGGGTAGTAAGGATTGCCATGATTGCATTGAGGAAGAATAAGCTCCTGTGGATATCTTTCCACCGCCGCCAGAGCATAATTGATGCTGTAATCATATTTAGTTTTGATATAATTACCCATTCCGTCATAATTGATAACGGCGGCTAATCGGTGGCGCTGGGAATTGTAGCTGTGATCCTGCCGACAATTTTCGCTTTTTCCCCGGTCACACATCTTGATAGGTAAAGCGTCTCCAATGCCGTTACCGTTAGTGTCTGCGTAAATATATTCTGTCCTTCCATTGTAGCCATTGTCAGCCATTACTAAAAAGTAATCGTTTTCGGTCTGGGCTTGATTGTCATTTTCGGCGCTGATAAAAGATTCTAGCTTTGCGTAGGTAAAGGTTTGAGGCGGCAAGCTATACAAAGCCTTATCAAGGTCAATGACGCCGTCATTATTGGGATCGGGATCATCCGCCCAAGCGGTAATTCTGGATAAAACTGAATGAATAGCCTTGCCTTCGCTTACTTCAGCGGGAAAATTAGGATGGTCGGCCGGATCATATTTGTAATCGTAATCCAAAAGATAGCCGGCAATCGGCTGATAACTGCCATTGGGCTTACGGTTGCTGACAACTATTTTTCTGACACGAGTAAATGAGCTGAATCTTTGACTTTCCTTGCATTCACTCTTAACGCAAGTTTTATAGTCCAGACGGTTTTCCCGGGTAATCTCTACTTTATGATCAGGGGCGCCATTTCCCACATTTCCTCCCCACTTGATGCTAACAAGAGGAGTAGCCCCTGCATTTTCCACTTTATGACAGCAAAGCTGTCTGCAGGTTTTGTTGTTGGGATTGCCTCCATCGCAATTTTTGACAACATTTGAGCATTTTTGACATTTATTCGGATTTTGATGTTCTGGTTCGCAACAAGGATTATTGCCGTCCCAAACCCACTGGTCAAGGGTTTCCAATCCCCATTCATAAACAATTTCTTGAGCAAAAATATCCATTACCTTGATTAAATTCCATCTGGTTTCTACAGTTGACTCTTTACCGGAGGGAGGATTGGAAAGATTGCTTACCATCCACGGTCGGGAGCCGTCAAGCCGGTACCAGCAGTCTTGATTCGGGTCGTAATCCGGAGGATCATACTGGGTGTGCCATTCCTCATTGCGGCTGTGACAAAGCTCCGGCTGACCAAAATAATATTTGGTGCCATTACCGTCCACCACTTCCCAGCGATAACGGACGTTAGCTTTGTTTAACCAAGCCCGCCTTTCTACTTTGATAAAAAGATCAGGAACAGTTTTATATTCAACCAATAAATCAGTTGGTCCCTCATCACCTTCACCGTCTATTGGTATCAAGTTGGCTGAACCGCCGCTGAAATTGATGGAAAAGCGATCGTCAGCTAAATCATCATTAGAATCGTGGGTGTCTCGGATAATCGCTCCTCCAGCGGCCAGCGACCAGCCCAAACCCACCTCCGAAGCTTGTTTTTGATAATCATACTGACTATCATTGCGCCACTTAGTTTCGGTCCCCACCCACATATCATCCACATTATTGCTTGAATAACTCAAAGAAAGAGAAGGGCTTAAACCGCTGGAACCAGACGGCAGGGAAATGGGGTAGCTAATTGAAGCGGCTCCATTAAAAAGATCGGAGGAAAAACCTTTGATAGTAGGCAAATTCAGGCTTTCGGTAGGAGTTTCCTGACCGCCGCTAAGTTGACTTTCACCTTGCTTGTCCCTGCTGACTTGAGCTAGTGATTTTTCCGCATCCCCCTGCATCATCATTTCATAATCAAGGCCATCCACCAAGTTATCACCATTAAAGTCATAAACCAAATTCTGCTTTTTCTCCGCCATATAAAATATCGACGGCGAAGCCTTAAGCAAACCGGCTTTTCTCAACGCCTGTTTCAGCTGAAGAATTTTTGCCAACGGGGTAAACCATATTACCAACGGCAATAAGATGAAAAAAATCGTTAAAATAAACAGTATATTATTCTTTCGGAAACGCCAGAAAAAATTGATATCGCCCTTTATTTTTTTAAAAAATGTTTGTCTTGGCAAGCTTTCTATCATTTTTGCTAAATCTTTAACTCCAGCGGTTGGCCTTTAATTTTTTCATAAAGATAATCATAAATCTTTTCCTCCATGCCTGGTATGATTAATCTTATTTTGACACTAGTTTTATCTTTTATCTCGAAAAAAGCCTGATTATCTTGAGTGCGAACATTAGCCAAATCTACTGCCCATTGACTTTGAGGTTCAATTAAAACAGCGAGAGGAGATGAGGTTGCTTCTAATGTTGAATTTTCTTCTAAAGAATTATTTGTTAATGTAATCAAAAGAATAGCGCTCCGGCTTATACCGATAACCCGACCAATAAGCAGTTGATTGGGTCTAGCGGAAACTATCAAATCTGAACCTGTTTTAACTTTGAGAGGTTTACCATTTGTTACTAACTCTTTGGAGTCAAAATAAAAAGGTGTACTACCTTTACTTTCTGGTTTGATTGATTCTTCTTCTGTACCATACCAATCTCCTCCTCCCTGCTGGCAGGAAAAATTGCCACAAAGCTGAAGATTAATTTCTGTCTCCGGTTGAAGACCGCCAACAGTTACTTGGTGAACCAAATCTCGAACAGATTCTCCTCTATCGTCCACAAATTTTTTATCCTGCCAATATACACAAGCCTGACCTTCCTTTTCGCTTAACCAAAGCAGACTTACCTGCTGACCGGTGTAATTAGCCAAAAAAAGCGCCTTCGGCCTGCCAGAGGAATAGGTAGGTTCTGCGGGCAACTGAAAAGGAGTTTGTGGCTTAAAAATTCTTAAACGTGAAAAAAAATTTCCAAAATCAATTCTTAAAAAGCTTAAAAAGAAAGTAAGTAATATAATAAAAAGTCCAGATAACAACAGATAAACTCTCGACTTGTACAAAAAAGCTCGCGCTTTTTCTTTGGGAAAATATAGTTTCATTTAAAGTAATAAAATAAAATTGTTTTGCCTCTTCCCTCTCTAAAATAATTTTAGGCATTTTTAAACTGATTTTGTCAAGGGGAAAAAATTTTTGAAATTAAGAAAATTCCTAGCTAAAACTACATCTCAGCCAGAAATTTAGAAGACGGCAATTTTATTCATTATACAAACAAATCTACCATATCTTCTCTCGATCGCAGAAAAAATAAATGTATGTTATATTTTTTATCCTTATTAATTATATTTTTATATATTGATATTAAATTATTCTATTTTATATATTATAATATAATATTATATATTTAAATTATTGTAAAAGATTAAAATAAGCATTGGTATTTATAAGCAAAAGCTTAATATCTGAAAAATAAAAATTATTCTGATTTTGAAATATGCACTAAACTCTCCAACGCTTCACAAAAGGATTTCCTAACAGAGTCTTAGAAGCTAATAAATTTGATCCTGAATAAATGAACGGATTTTGCTCCATCTTCCAACCCCCTCTTTAGGGATAAGTATTGCCGCTCCGCCGCCTGATTTCGATTGAGTCAGCACATTGGTGGTAGAAAGATTGACTCTTTTAACCTCAAGATCTTTAAAGGTAACAAGTAGCGGTCCGATATATTTGGCCGTCTCGATATTTATATCTGTGACTACATTTTTCACCAAGGCGTCAAATATAGCCGGTATATCATCCAAAGCGTTTAGAGAAAACAATTTTTTGGCTATGGCAATCAACACTTCCTGCTGACGTTGACCCCGCGAGATATCTCCCTGCGCTGAACCGTGCCGGGAACGGATATATTTTAAAGCGTCTCCCCCTTCCATATGCACAGTGCCTTTGTCAAAATGAATATGCTCATAGCGGCAGGGAAACTGCTTTTCAAGGTCAAAACCGGAATATTGCTGGGTCAACTTGGCAATTTCAGCCCCAGTCAATCCGCAGGTATTCAGCTCTTCTCCGCTTATCGGATACCATCTGTCATCCAAAGTTTCAGCCACCTGAACATCAATACCCTTAAGGTTTATCCCGATTATCCGCTGGATGCCGACAAAATCAACTGCAATAAAGTAATTGATATTTATTCCGCTAATATCTGATATGAGCTTTTTGACATTATCAGCAATCCGGGAATCCTGCCGGGTTTTCAAAATAGAAGATAAAACCGAATTGATTTTGGCCTCCCCGCCTGCTGATCTTATCCATAAATCTCTGGGGATAGAGATTAGAGCCAGTTTTTTATTTTCAAAGTCCAAAAAAAGAATCTGGATTGCGTCCATCAAAAATCCACCGTCATGCCCAGCCCCTCCATATCCTAAAAGAAGTATGCCAACGGTTTTTAGATCCTGCGGAACTCCTGGAAGTGCTTGATCATCTATTAAAGACGAAACTGAAGAACTATCCTGAATCCCAAGTGAATTTGTTTGTTTACTAAAAGAGAAATGCCTAACTGAAAAGATTATTGTTAAAGTCAGAATAAAACCAAAGAGAAAAGAGACTGTAAGATATTTTTTCTTTTCATGGAGCCAAATTCCGATAAATCCGATGTTTCCAATTTTTAGCGATTGCTTTTTTTCTGTTATATCCGTTTTCAGCCTGATAAATTCAGTTTTTGAAGGATAACGATCTAAGTTAAGCATAAACAAGTCTCCAACTTTCAGCTAGTATCTTACCATAAATAAAAAGAAGATTCCGCAGTTAGTGATTCTATTGATAATGAAGCTTTTAAAATTATCGTCTCGAAGAAATACTAAAATACTCTAATTAAAGAACTTATCGCCGCCGAAAAAAATATCTTTGATCCAAGTAGGCGCTGGCTCTTTTTAAGCTCTTTAACTAGTCAATCGATATAAAGGCATGATATGTCTAAACAGACGAAGGTCTAAAAAGCGATCATATGCTTTGTCTTTTGCAACTTTTTTTTCGTGATATAATGCGGGAATCACATCGTTAAAAATAAACTTCATCATGTTTATTGAAGAAGAAAGATGAAAGTTCGAAAAAATAATTTTTTGCCAGTATTCTCCTCTATTTTTTCTTTTGCAGTAAATAATTTGCGCTTTTATCACGGCGTCACCAATTTTTGAGCCAATAATTTTAAATGAAATATGCTTTCTCTTACAAGGACACTCTGTGACTATTTCCGCATCCTTTAAGCTAACCGTTTTTAATTTCGCAGTGGTCATACCAGAGACGATATATATTTTTTTATCAACAGGAAAAGTTCGGCTATTTCTAGAAGCATGATTATATCTGTATAAGAAAACCAGAAATGACAAAACAAGGGCTAAATTGATTGTATTCCAAAATAATCCAGCAGCTGCGTAACTCTCCAACAGCTTGCTCCAGGAAGCTCGCAAGAATATAAACCAGAAGTAGAAACAATATATATTTGCGGCAACCATCGATATAGCCAATATAATAATCAGCGGATAACTGATCGGGTTTTCCTTCATTAATTTTATTTTTAGCGATACTCTGAATTTTTTCTGCACTGATATTATTCCCTTCAAAGCGGCAAGCTGAGCAAACATATTTGCCACGTTATACTGTTCCGTAAAAAATGGATGAAATGTCCGTCTTGAAGAAAGAAAAGTCAGGATATAGGAAAAAATAGCAAAAGGAAGAGAAACAAAAAGATATTTCCATGCCGGTATAGATGATAAATAAGATCGATAGGATAAGGAAAAAAGCAAACATATCGGCAGAAGAAAATAAAAAAGCCAGAAAAGCCCCCTAAAATGCGCCAAAACGGAATCGATATAGCAGATTCGCTGAAGAAAAGTCAACCCCCGAATCCAAAGAGGGGAATCGGCGGATCGAAACAAAAGTCCCAGCGATCCAGCTCCCCATCTGACCCGCTGGTTGTGATATTCCACTAGATCTTCCGGAGCAATACCGTAGGCCAAATATTCTTTTATAAATAATGATTTCCATCCCTTGGCATGAAGCCTGATTGAGGTGTGTATATCTTCTGTAGCGGTGCCGGTAGCAAAACCTCCAACCGATCTAATCGCACTGCTTCTAAGAATAGCGCCGCTGCCGCAAAAAAAGGCCGCATTGAATCTGTTCTTTCCCGGCTGGATAGATTCGTAAAACATAGTCTGTTCATTCCAGAATTTTTTCAGTCTGGTTTTCCGATGCTGGATGCTCTCCAAGGTATAAAATACCTGCGGCGTCTGGACAAAGGCTAATTTGGGGTCTTGAAAATAGCCAAGCGTCCTTTCGATAAAATTCGGCTGGGGGACATGATCCGCATCCAGAAAAATAAAAAAGTCAGCGTCAGAGTGACTAATGCCAAAATTCATATTGCCCGCTTTTGCGAAAGAATGATCTTTTCTGGCTAAATATTCTGCTCCCAGCCGGCGGCAAAGCCTCCTAATATCAACTCTTGCCCCATCATCCAGCACATAAACATTTCTGACTCCTCTGATATTTAAGGCGCCAACAGCAGTTGCTTTTACAATCTCCTCCGGTTCATTATAGGTAGGAATAAAAACATCAACAGAAGCTCCCTTACTTGGAGGACGCCATTTCGGCGAAAATATTTTTTGGGTGGTAAGCAAATAAAAGGAAGTGGTAATCAACCCGAAAGTATCGGCAATAAGAAGCGGCCAGGCAAACCAGAAATGCCAGACTAGCGTAAGATTTAAACGCCAAAAAAAATAAGCTATGGCTGCTATAAGATACAGAGGGAAAAAAAATTTGTAGTACCAGGGAGATTTTTCTTCTATAAGGCAGTTTTCTTGTGTCTTATAGTAACCTGACATAATATTAACTGCTGGCAAAAATTTCACTGCCTTTCTTCTCTACCTCTAATGCTTTAACATTCTAAATTTCCCAATGACCTGATTCAAGATGACAAAATGCTATTTTCTGCAACTTAGTAGAACAATTGTTATAGGATAAATAAAAAGCGGACTAGATAATATGAAATTACGGCAATAGGTATTCTGTTTATATGTCTATATCTTTATGTTTGTATTTTATGCTTTTCAGGATAAAAATACCCGCAGCTTTCCTCTGCTAGGGCAAGATGGTGTTAAAGAAATGTCCCCAAAAGGCTTTGTTTTTCTCCCAGACAATAACGGCTGTCTCTACTGTGGCTTTGGGCAAGTTTACAACTGTATCTACAACTTTGTTTACCGAAGAAACAATCGCATTTGGTGTCGGGGAAGGAGATGGCGTTCTGGTAGGCCATCTTGTTGCTGTTGGAGGAGGATTCCAAGGGCGGGAGGTTGGGTAAATATACGGATGTGTTGCAACAGGCGGCGGGGTTTTATAAGGAGGAAGTGTTGAGGTGGGATATCTAGGCGGCGTATAAGGGGTGGTTGGAGAAGGCTGTCCGGGAGCAGTGGTAGGATATTGCGATAAAGGTATTGTTGGCAAAGCTGGGGTGGGGCTTTTGGGGATATTTGGCGTAGGAGATAAATAAGTTCCGCCTCTTTTGGGATTATAGCTGACATATGGAGTATAAAAATGCAGTCTGGAACAGCTGTTTCTCGCTTCAGCTGGAAGCCTGGAAAGCATCCCTTCATGATCGGTCGGAATTTCTTCTTCTGTCAAAGATCCGGATTTTTTGGTAAATTCAATTGAATAAGACCAGTGACCCCAAACATTGACGCAAACGCATCCACCGCAGCCTTCGCATTTCCGTTCAGGACAAATTGTTCCCTTTTTGCACTCATCTCCCCAATAACCGGTTGTTATCTCAACAGCAGTATCAGAAGGAGCGTTTCTCACTTTAAAAAAGAAGTTAACCCTGACATCTCCGTTATTGGGACACTGATTACCCAGACAACCCGGCCAGCTGTTATACCAAAGAATTTTCCCCTGATCGTCGGTAGTCAAAACACCGCTTGGCAGAGGCGGGCTGTCATTTGGCATTTTACTGCCCCACCTATAATCATGCCAATATTCCACCTGAATTCCTGACAAAGGACGGCCTGCTTCGTCTTTCACTAGAATATGCACTTCGTTTCCCCAATCCGGCTGTTCTTCACAGGTCCATTGGTGATTGCGTGTTACTTTATAGGTGAAAGAAGTCTGGGCTTTGCCAAAGAAATTTGTCGCCTGGATGGCAGCTAGCACAGATAGAGGCAAGGTTAGAAAAATAAATAGAGTGACTAATATTTTTTCTTTCTGAAATCTGATTTTGGATTTTTTCCCTTTTTTTTTGGTTGTCATCTTTGTTTATTTTAACATATTAGTAGAAGAAAAAAGCGCAAAATGCAAAGCTCAAAGTGCAAAGTATAAGCTCAAAACTCAAAACTAATACAAAATAAGTTTTAGCCTTTATTCTATAATTTTGTTTTTTACACTTTACACTATGTACTTTGAATTTCATCGGAATAAGTCCTTGACAACAAAATGAAAAAAGTTTAGTCTAGTGGCAACATGGATTCTGCCCGGAATCAAACTGCTGACAATCCTGCACCAATCAATCAAACTGCCGGTTCATTTCTGGATAATACCTCCACCGCCGCTTCTTCTAATGTTTCTCCCTACCAAGCTTTTATTTCAACCGATTTACCGGCTGATAGCTACGAAAACGTCCCTCCTCCGCCGGATAATTCCGCACCAGCTCCCCAGACTGTTGTTACCGCTCCTCCTCCGTCTAAAAAATCACCATTTGGACTTATTTTTCTGATTCTGATTTTTGCCATATTTGCTCTGGGCGGAGCCGTTTTCTTATTAAACGTCAATAAAACTCGACAGGCAGCGATACAGCCCGCTATCACTCCGCCCGTAACATATTCGCCAACTGAAGCTGCCAAAGTCAACCCCTTCAACTCGCCTACTCCCGTGTATGAAAATCCCTTTATCTCCCCTACACCTTTTTATAAAAATCCCTTCGGCGAATATGAAAATCCTTTTGCAAATGCCAGCAAAACAGCGGATCTGGAAAATGCTCCCTATCAAAATCCATTTACAGATTTAAAATGAAATCGTTTAATACAAAATATCTAAAAATTGCTTCAATCATGATCTTGTCTGCTATTTTTCATTTGCTCTTGGTCAATACAACTTTTGCCGCGATCCGCTATCCAATCAAAGAATTGGGCAGCTGTCGTGACGGACGAGAGTGTTTTCTTTACTGCCAAATCCCCCAAAATTCACCCGCCTGCTGGTCTTATGGCAAATATGTCATCAATAAAAATGTCCTCGGCAGCAGCGCAGTAAGTTTAAAATATCCTATTTCTGAACTCGGCAACTGCAAAAATGCCAAAGAGTGCTTTGAATTTTGCCAGAAAAAAGAAAATCAAATTGCCTGCACCAACTACGCTATCAGCAAACATCTAGTGACTCAAGGAAGCAATCTGCCGAAAGCAATTGCTGTTGCGGCAAAAAAAGAACTCGGCTGCAACAGCTTCGAAACATGCAGAAACATCTGCGATCGAGCAAGCAATATGCAACTTTGCCAAGCATTTTCCGATAAATATAATTTCCCGCCAAAAGCCGTCAGCCAAACTGCTTCTCCTATTACATCCCAAGTTTTGGCTAACGCCAGAAAGTCTTTGGGCTGTTCTACAAAAGCCGCCTGTCTGACTTTTTGCAGCAGAAAAGAAAACTACGATAAATGCTGGCAATTTGCCAAAAACAACAATCTAGCCTCAAAAGACCTCGTCCAAAGAGAAAAAGATTATCAGGATAAACTGCAAAAGTTACTTTCCGCCGCCAAACAGGAATTAAACTGCAATTCTTTTGACTCCTGCGCCCAACTTTGCGCTCTGCCGGAAAATATCAGCGCTTGTCTGGCAATCAAGGCAAGAGTGGAGCAAGCAATCACCTCGATAGCCAGCCAATATTCTCAGGAGGTAAATACCAGCTCAACACCTACTCCCGCTCTGCCTGCCGGATGTGCCACTGAAAAAGAGTGTCAGAAATATTGCGAAGCTCACAAAGAAGAGTGTCCATACTTCCCGCAGGGTCAAAATCAGCCTTTTGTTTTCCCCACCGCTATCACCCCAACTCTCCAGCCAACCAATCAGCCTGCTTCTGCTCCCAACGCCAAATCCAATGGAAAAACAACCCCAACTCCAACTGCAACTTCCGCTTATAAAAACGCTCCTCTAGAGTCTGTTATCCCTACCGCGGAATATTAGAAAATAAGATCCCTTGATTCTATAAAGAATTTATTTAATACTAGAAATTAGCATGAGAGAAAATCATACCCATCTGATCATTATCTTTCTTTTAACAGCCATAGGACTCAATCTTTTGGTTCTTGATCTGAAAATATTTTCTCCTGCCTCGATTATTACTTTATCCGATGTCGCCACGATGTCTACTCCCCCGCCAGAAGAAAGATCCGATAAGCAAATTTCCACTTCAAGCGGCTCCTTTAGCCAATTGTCTTGTCCGCAAAGCTGCCAAAGTCTCATCCAGCAGGCCACTGCCTCAACCAATCTTTTCATCGGATCAGCTCAATATCAGACTGCAATCGGCCAATCTGCCAGCCGGGAAATTTATATTCCTTTGGGAAGCGGTTCAACCCAAAAAAATAGCTGGGACGATCTTATTGCCACAGAAACTATTATTGATCCGGCCAACTATGGGAAGATCAAAGAAGCCTATTTTATCGCCAGTTTGCGAAACCCGACTCAAAATGGACAAGTTGATGTCCAGCTCTACAACGTGACCGATAACTATCCTGTCTTTGGCACGCATCTGGTGCTAAACGGACCCGCCTCGCAAACAATCACTTCTGAAAAATTTGCCATGCCCGAGGGCAACAAACTTTATCGAGTCCAGCTGAAAAGCTCCTTGTCTGCCCCATCATATCTTGATAACGCCAAAATCAGATTAATAACACAGTAATTGATCCAAATAATATTGATACTTAAAGTTGAAAGCGTAAAAGTTAAAGCTGCAGCGTAAAGGTATAAAGTGATAAAACCAAAGGTTTTAATTTTCTTACATCAGCTTTATGCTTTACACTTTACGATTTGGACTTTGCGCTTTGCCTTTTATAATTTATGTCTTGGTTTATTTTCGTACTTATTACCGCGCTTTTCTGGGGCATCGGCCAAGTGCTGATCAAAAAGGGCTTAAAATTTCTCTCTCCCTGGCAATCCTATGCCATCGATACTTTTTTGGCCATCCTGATCTGGATCCCTTATGGATTTTTTATCGGAGCAAGATTGGAAAGAATAAATATAGTTGGCCTTTCAATTGTCACCTTTTTGGGAATCGCCTATGGATTTTATTACTTTGTCACAGAAAAAGGACCTATTTCTATTGTCGGACCAATATTCAGCGCCGCGCCGGCAGTAACTGTACTGCTCTCTTTTATTTTTTTGGGAGAAAAATTATCTTCTGGTCAATTGTTTTTTATTCTGCTGGTAATTCTTGGTATTGTCTTTATCTCTCTGCCGGAAAAAATTGCCATCTCGGGCAAAAATTCCTGGTTAATTCTGGCTATAATTTTGACTATTGTCTGGGGGATTGAATCGGTTTTGACCAAATATTTGATCAACCTTTCAGGAAACGGCACTTACATGGTGATGCTGGCTCTGGGACAGATCGCCGCTGTAAGCGGATGGCTGATTTTTATTCCCAAAAATGAAATTGCGCCCCATCTTCCTAAAAGATACTTCTTGCCAACCACTCTTGGAGTGCTTCTTTTTAATGCGGGCACGATCTTTTTCGCTGTGGCCATGGAAAAAAGTCAGGCGTCCTTGGTGTCACCGCTTTCCAATCTCTATGTGGTAGTTTTAGTCTTTTTTTCCGCTGTTTATCTGAAAGAAAAAATAAGACTTATCCAGATGGCGGGAATTCTGCTGGTTTTATTTGGCACTATTTTCGTTTTTATAATTCAGCCGGAAGTCAAGCCATCTATTATTAATCAAACCAATTTTATTAATATCTCGCCATCTCCCGGCGATACTTTTCCAATTGCTGTACAAACACCGACAAATGAATTGCCTCCTAATAAAAAAGAAAAAGCTATAGTAAGAAAAATAATCGATGGTGATTCAATAGAGCTTATTGATGGAAGACAGGTTCGCTATATCGGCATTGATACTCCTGAATTTGGAAAGGGAAATAAACCAGATGAATGCTTTGCCAGCGAGTCTGCCCATATCAATAAACAGCTTGTGGAAAAACAAATTATTGAAATGGAAAAAGATATCACCGAAACTGATAACTATCACCGTTTGCTTCGCTATGTCTGGGTAGAAGGTGTGTTTGTCAATGAATTTTTGGTTAGGCAGGGATATGCCAAATCTATGCCAATTGCTCCGGATACGAAATATTCTCAAATTTTTTTTAAAGCAGAAAAAGAAGCCAGAGAAAATAAACTAGGTTTATGGAAAAACTGCTACCGATAAGCTAAACTGTCATTGTCAATTTTAACTATCCAGCTTCCGTAGATGAAAAATATTTTATTTAGAAACAAAGTCTTGTAAACTAAAGTAAATTGGTATAATATACCAATAAATAATATAAAATAAAAAATAATAAATAAACAATATATAAACTTTTTTGAAAGCTTTTTATTTTTAGAATTTTTGCAAAGCAGGTAACTAATATGGATGATCAATCGATGACGCCCAGTGAAAGATGGAGAAAATTAGTACAAACGCAAAAAAGAGTTTCTCGACAACCTAAGAAAGTTTCTCCAGATGTAGCAGAGTGGTGGGGTTGGGAATCAACCGATCTTGATAAACAAAAAATAATAGACGAAGAAAAAGGTCCCTCAAAAGGTCCCTCAGGAATAGAAAAAGAATAGAAAAAGAATAAGAATCCTTAGGGACGGGGGCAGAATTTATTGACAGATCAATATAAAAGCGCTATCAATCTTCCAATGCCTCAAATTGCCAGACCCGCATACCCAGTCAATTGTCAACCTCTTGTCAACCTCTGTAAGTTGACAAGTCCTAGGCGTATTTGACCAGGAATTAGAAAAAGACGGCATTCCCCATCTTTTTATCTATCCCAGATGTCCCAAGATTGAGACTTTTATTGAAAGATACAACCGGACACTGCATGAGGAATTCCTTGATTATCATCTAGATAAGCTGATTGATATCAGGGAAGGAAACCGGCTTTTGGTTGATTGGAATATTTATTACAACACCAAAAGAAGGCACCACTTTCTAGGTCTTAAAAGTCCAATTAATTATTTTATTGAAAACAGAGGGATAATCGCAAAAGTACTTGAATTATACATCTTCTTGACATTTTGAATATTTTCGAATATCCTCGAAATTAGGTATTATTTATATGAAAAAAATCGAAATTATCTGGCGGGAACTTCTGTTTCAGACTTTGGAAAAGAGAAATAACCGCTTTATCCAACAGAAACTGGCCCAAAAATTTCACTTTTCTACTAGTACTGTGTTCCAGGCTTTAAGAATTCCCAGAAAAATGGGCGCCGTAAGAGTGGGTGGCAGAAGGTTTATCCTTCAGGATGCGGAGAGGCTTCTTTATTACTGGGCAAGCATCAGAAATCTGCAAAAAGACATTATTTACAAAACACGGGTAGACCAATCGGTTGCGGAAATTGAAGCCCAAATGATACCAGAGGCAATATATGGTGGATTCAGCGCCTACAGATTGAATTTCCATGATATTCCGGCTGATTATGATGAGGTATGGGTTTATCTGGAAATCCAAAATCCCCGCCTATTTCAGGGTATCGGTCGGCAGGAAGAATCCAAAATCGTAAATAACGGTTTAAAGGAAATTATTAAAAGATTTCCGGAGAAGAGGGGAAAACCAAACCTGTTTGTTTTGACAGGAGATAAGTATATATCCGATTACGGTAAAACGACAAGTATTGCTCAAACCTTTGTTGATTTATGGAACATGGACAGCTGGTATGCAAAAGAATTCATTAAAGCTTTAAAGGAGAAAATTGATGGCATATTATCATGATTTAATCACACAGAAAAGCTGGCAAGTATTAACCGAATTAAGAAAGAATTATGACTTTGTATTAATCGGCGGATGGGCGGTCTGGCTTTATACTCATAGCATGAAATCAAAGGACATCGATATTCTTGTCAATTTTGATCAGCTTGAAAAGATGAAGAGAAGTTATGATCTTAATAAAAATAACCGCTTAAAAAAATACGAAGCTCAAATTGAAGAAATATCAATCGATATCTACGCGCCTTACTATTCAGATTTGGGTATTCCAATTGAAGAAATCATAAAAACCAAAAATATAATTGAAGGATTTCAAGTGCCAGAAAAAGAAACTCTTCTTATACTTAAGCAAAAAGCCTATAAAGAAAGAAGATTAAGTGTTAAAGGTCGAAAAGATTTGATTGATATCTTTAGCTTGATGATTTTACCAGATTTTAATTGGATATTATATAAAAACTTATTGAAAGAATATAGATTGATCTATTTTGCCGAGGATCTTAAAGAGCTTATTAGAAATACATTGGAGTTGACAGAATTAAATTTCAACAGGCATAAATTAAGCCGTATAAAAAAAGATATATTCAGAAAATTAACCTCCTAGATTTAATTTCCCTCTCAAACCAGATTCCAATGGATATTGGTTAGTGTCTAGTGACTAGCGTCTAGGAATTAGTGTTTAGTTGTTAGGGATAACGAATAATAACAAATCACGAATTATTAATTGTGATAAGTAAGAGATAAGTGAAAATATGTTAATATTAAATAAAGAGAAGAGAGAAGAAATAAACACATGAACTCCCGCCTAAAAAATGCTTTATTGATAATTAAAAGATTATCTCATTATCGCATTGTGAAATTGTTGCATTGTTGCATTGTTTCATTGTCTCACTG
>FWPV01003393.1_pt1 | contig 17947 bp, 16 predicted proteins | sample 2228371 | NCBI WGS metagenome assembly FWPV01 (sample SAMEA103939776, study PRJEB20133) | metagenome | reverse complement strand
GACCTCAACGCCGCCTTTGACGAGGCCCTGGCGAACCCCGAGGTCAAGGCCATCATCATCACCGGCGCAGGGCAGTTCGCCTTCGTCGCGGGGGCCGACATCAACGAGATCAACAAACTGAAAGGGTACGAAGACGCAAAAGAGGTCGTCGTCAAGGGCCAGCAACTGTTCAGCAAGATTGAGGCCAGCCCCAAACCCGTCATCGCCGCCATCAATGCCATCTGCCTGGGCGGCGGCAACGAATTGGCCATGGCCTGTCATATCCGCATCGCCTCGGACCGCGCCCGCTTCGGCCAGCCCGAAATCAACCTGGGCATCATCCCCGGCTGGGGCGGCACCCAGCGCCTGCCGCGCTACGTGGGCAAGGGCAAGGCGTTTGAACTCCTCCTCACCGGCGATATGATCACCGCACAGGAAGCCGCCCGTATCGGCCTCGTGAACAAAGTTGTCCCCGCGGGCGACGTCATCCGGGAGGCCAAGGGCCTCGCCAAGAAAATCGTGTCCAAGTCGGCCCTCCCCATCGCCGCCATCATTGACGCGGTGAACAAGGGCTTGGAAATGGACCTGCAAGATGCCCTGCTCTACGAGGCCGACCACTTCGCCAAACTCTGCGAAACCTACGACATGCGCGAGGGTGTTTCCGCCTTCCTGCAAAAGCGCAATCCGAAATTTGAAGACCGGTAAGCAGGACACCTCCCGGGCCTCCGAGGTCTCACGGGCCTCGGAGGCCTGACGCACAGCAAAAGGAGCGCACCTATGGACTTCACATTTTCCAAAGAACACGAACTCCTTCGCCGCATGATCCGCGAGTTTGCGCAAAACGAGATCGCGCCCATCGCCGAGGAGATAGACGTAGAGGAAAAGGTCCCGATGGACGTCATCCGCAAGGCGGCCAAACTGGGCCTGATGGGTGTGCCTTTCCCGCAGGAGTACGGCGGCGCGGGCGCCGGCGAGATCGGCTACTGCATCCTCATGGAAGAGATCAACAAGGTGTGCGGCTCCACGGCCACCGTCATCGGCGCCCACACCGGCATCGGCGCGATGGCCATCTACCTGGACGGCACACCCGAACAGAAGGAGAAATACCTGACCCCGCTGGCCCGCGGGGAGAAGATCGCCGCCTTCGCCCTGACCGAACCCAATGCCGGCTCGGACGCGGCCGCCATCCAGACCCGCGCCGTGCGCGACGGAGACAACTTCATCCTCAACGGCACAAAGATCTGGATCACCAACGGCGACATTGCCGACATCATCACCGTGTTCGCCGTAACGGACCCGGCGCTGGGCGCGCGCGGCGGCGTTACGGCCTTCATCGTGGAGAAGACCTTCCCCGGCTTCCGCGTCGGCACCAAAGAGACCAAGATGGGCATCCGCGGCTCGTCCACCGCGGAACTCATCTTTGAGGACTGCGTCGTCCCCAAAGAGAACGTCTTGGGCCAGTTCGGCGCGGGGTTCCTCACGGCCCTCAAGACGCTGGACGTGGGCCGCATCAGCCTGGGCGCCGGATGCCTCGGCGGTGCGCAGGCGGCCCTGGACGCGGCCATTGATTTCGCCAAGAACCGCTACCAGTTCGGCCAGCCCATCGCCCAGAAGCAGGCCATCCAGTGGATGATCGCCGACATGGCCACCGAGATTGAGGCCCTGCGCTCGCTGGTGTACCGCACCGCCTGGATGATGGACTCGGGCAACATGGGCCGCGACTTCAGCACCTACGCCGCCATGTGCAAGGTCTTCGGCTCCGAAGTGTTGGACCGCTGCGTGGACAAGTGCGTCCAGATTCACGGAGGCATGGGGTACATGAAGAAGTATCCGGTGGAACGCATGTACCGCGACGCCCGCATCACCCGCATCTTTGAGGGCACCAACGAAATCCAGCGCCTTGTCATCGCCACCAACCTGTTCCGCAAAGTCGGCGTGCGCATCCGATAGCGGCGGGCCACACAGGAGCAATCACCAGGAGGGCCAAATGATGAAGATAATCGTTACCATCAAACAAGTCCCCGATACCACCGAGGTCAAACTGGACCCCCGCACCGGCACGCTCATCCGCGAAGGAGTGCCCAGCATCATCAACCCCGAGGACAAGAATGCGCTGGAAGAGGCGCTGAAACTGAAGGACACCCTGGGCGCGCATGTTACCGTCATCACCATGGGCCCACCCCAGGCCGACGACGCACTGCGCGAGGCCCTGGCCATGGGCGCGGACGAGGCCATCCTGCTGTCCGACCGCGCCTTCGCGGGCGCCGACACTTGGGCCACCGCCACGACCCTGGGCATGGCCATCAAGAAGATCGGCGAGTATGACCTAATCCTCGCGGGCCGGCAGGCCATTGACGGCGACACCGCCCAGGTGGGGCCCCAGTTGGCCGAGTATCTGGGAATTCCTCAGATTACCTACGTAACCGAACTGACGCTCACGGACGACAGCGTGCGCGCCAAGCGCAAACTGGAAGACGGGTATGAGATCATAGAAGCGCCCCTGCCGGCCCTGCTCACCATCACCAAAGAGGCGAACAAGCCCAGGTACCCCACCGCGCCGGGCCTCATCTCGGCCTCCCGCTCGCGCCAGGTAACCCTGTGGACATCCAAGGACCTGGACGTGGAGCCCGGCACGCTGGGCCTGGAAGGCTCGCCCACGCAGGTGCGGCGCTCCTTCAGCCCGCCGGCAAAAGAACCCGGCGAGACCATCACCGCGCCGCCCGACGAGGCCGCGCGCCAGATTCTGAGCCGACTCAAGGCTCGCAACATCATCCAAGTCTAACGCGGAATCGGCGCCTCCGAGGGGGAGCGCAATCCGCCCGAACCCTCGGAGGCGAGCGGCCCGCACAGCAAAGGGCACAAGGGCATGGCAACGGTCATCGTATCCGCCGTGCGGACGCCTTTCGGGCGCTTCGGCGGTGCGCTGAAAGACATACCCGCAGTGGAACTGGGCGCATGGGCCATCCGCGCCGCCTGTTCCCGCGTGGTCCTCGCACCCGATGAGCAGGATTGGCTCATCATGGGCCACTGCGTGGGCGGGGGCGTGGGACAGGTGCCCGCGCGCCAGGCCGCCCTGCGCGCCGGTTTGCCCGTGGCCGTCAACGCCATGTCGCTGAACACGGCCTGCACGTCGGCGCTGAACGCCGTCATCTGGGGCGACTTGCTCATCCAGAGCCGCCGCGCCCGATTCGTCGTCGCCGGGGGCATGGAGAACATGAGCCAGTCGCCCTACATCCTCCCGCGCGCCCGCTGGGGCTACCGCCTGGGCGACGGCCCGCTGGTGGACGACCTGACCGCGTCGCTCACCTGTCCGCTCCAGGGCAAGCACATGGGCGACTATACCAACGACGCCGCCAAAGCCTACGGCATCACGCGGGCCCAGCAGGACGAATGGGCATTGCGCAGTCACCGCCGCTACTTTGCCGCCAAGGAAGCCGGCTTCTTCCGAGACGAGATTCACCCCGCCACGGTGAAGGTCGGCAAGGCAGAGACCGTCATGGGGACGGACGAGCAGCCCCGCGCCGACACCACGCTGGAGAAACTGGCCGCGCTGCCGCCGGCCTTTTCGCCCGAAGGCACCGTAACGGCGGGCAATGCCCCCGGCCTCAACGACGGGGCGGCGGCCCTCGTGCTCATGGACGAAGCCGACGCCCGCGCCCTGGGACTGGAGCCGCTGGCTTGGATCGCGGGCGCGGCCCAGGTCTCCGACGAGCCGCCGCGCATCAGCACCGTCCCCGCCGAAACGGCCCGGCGTCTGCTCGCCGAGCGCGGTTTGCGGCCCCAGGATGTGGACTTGTGGGAAATCAACGAGGCCTTCGCCGCGGTGCCGCTCATCTGCATCCGCGAACTTGAGATTGACCCCGAACTTGTGAACGTCAATGGCGGGGCGGTGGCCATCGGCCATCCGGTGGGGGCGACGGGCGCGCGCATCCTCATGACGCTGGCCTACGAAATGCGCCGGCGCGGGGCGGCCCTTGGCGTCGCCACCCTGTGCGGCGCGGGAGCCAACGGCGCGGCCGTGCTCCTGGCGTCGGGCCCGGATGCGCTGCGGAAACGCCCAAAGGCCCGCGCATCGGCCAACCCGCGCCGGCGCGACGCCGCGAAGCAAGGCCACCTGCCGCCGCTCCGATTCGCGCTGTTTGACCTAGACCAAACCCTGTACCCGGTAAGTTCAGGCCTCATGGACGAGGTGGGGCGGCTCATCAAGCAGTACATGCGCGAGCGGTGCGGCTTTGCCGAAGCCGAGATCGTCGCGCTCCGCGACCGCTACTTCCACGAGTACGGCACCACTCTGCGCGGCCTCATGCTGCATCACGGCGTGGACCCCGACGACTACCTGGACTACGTCCACAACCTGCCGCTGGAGCGGTTCATCGCGCCCAACCCGGCCCTGGACAAGGCACTGGCCGCCTTGCCCCTGACCAAAGTTGTCTTCACCAACGCCAGCGAGGCCCACGCCCGGCGCGTGCTTACCCTTCTCGGCGTGGAGCGGCATTTCTCTGCAATCATAGACATCAAGGCTACTCGCTACATCAACAAGCCCGACCCGGAAGCCTATCGGCACGCGCTGGCCATTCTAGACGCGCACCCGGAAGAATGCCTGCTGCTGGATGACATGCCGCGGAATCTGCTGCCCGGGCGAGATATGGGCATGATCACCGTACTCGTAGGCAGCGACGACCCGGACGACGCCCACTTCGCCATCAAGAGCATAGAAGACCTGCCCCGACTCACGGCTCTGCTGGACGGGCGGCTCCTGCGGGGAGGGCGGCCATGACGGACAAGACCTGCACGCTGGCCCACGCCGTCGCCGCCATCAGGCCCGGGAGCGTCCTTGCCATCGGCGGCCTCATGCTCCACCGCCGCCCGATGGCCGCCGTGCGCGAACTCATCCGCGCCCGCATCGGCGACCTGACCCTGCTGGGGGCCACCCTGGGGTTGGAGGCCGACCTGATCGTGGGCGTCGGGCTGGCGCGCCGCGTGCGCACCTGCTACTTCGGCCTGGACGTTTTCGGTCTCGCGCCCATGTTCACCCGTGCGGCCTCTGCGAGCGCCCTAGAAATCGTAGAAGAGACCGAAACGAGCGTCGCGTGCGGCCTGCGCGCCACCCTGGCGCGGGTGGGGTTCATCGCGTCGCCCGCGTGGCGAGGCACCGACTTTCTGCGCGTGCGGCCCGATGTGCGCACCGTCGCCGACCCGTACACCGGCGAGACGTGTGTCGCCTTCCCGGCCATCGCACCCGACGCCGCCCTCATCCATGCGCTGGAGGCCGACCCGATGGGCAACGCCATCCTGGGCGGCAACCTGGCCGTGGATTGGGAACTCAGCCTGACCGCGCGGACCGTCATCGTAACCGCCGAGCGCGTCGTGCCGCGCCTGTCGGCGGAGGCCGACCTGCTGGGCCAGCGCGTTACGCACGTGGTGGAAGCGCCCAACGGCGCGGCGCCCACATCGTGCCACCCGCTGTACCCCATGGACGCGGAGGCCATTCTCGCCTACGTAGAAGCCTGCCAGTCTGACCGATTCCAGGAATACCTAAGCGCGTGGCTGGAGACATGAAACCGGAATTCACGCCCGACGAAATCATCGCCACATGCATCAGCCGCCGGCTCCGCGATGGCGACATCGTGGTGCAGGGACTGTCCACCCCCCTGACGCTGGCCGGCTACATCCTTGCCAAATGCACCCACGCGCCCAACCTGGTGCTGGCATCCGCCGTCGGCATGGCGGTTACGCTGGACTGGAAGCCGCTCTCGCTCGTGCGCGACGAGGCGATGTGGCTAGACCGTCCACTGCGCCGCATGAATTTTCCGTCCATCTGCCGCGAGATCCTGCCCACGCTGGAGCCGCGCGAATTCCTGCGCCCGGCCCAAGTGGACCGCCGCGGCCACTTCAACAACATCTGCATCGGCGACTGGGAAAGGCCCAAACTGCGCCTGCCGGGTTGCGGAGGTATCGCCGACATCACGCCCATCTATCGGCGAGTGGAACTGTACGTCCCGCGCCACGACCCGCGCGTCTTCGTGGACGCGGTGGACTTCGTCAGCGGCGTGGGCCACATCCCCGACCGCCCGCGCGATTGGTACCTGGTCAGCGACCAGGCCACCTTTGACCTGCACGAGGGCCACGTGCGGCTCCTCTCGGTCCACCCGGGCATCTCGGCGGACGACGTCCAGGCCCGCACGGGCTTCCCGCTGCAAATCGCACGCCCGCTGGCCGAGACCGAGCCGCCCACCGCCGAGGAGTTGCGCCTGCTCCGCGAGGAGATTGATCCGCTGGGCATCCGCAAACTGGAGACCGTGAGCGGGGCGGCGCGCATGCAACTGCTGAAAGAAATCATCCACCGGGAGAGGCAATCTCAACGGCGAGACTCCCGGACATATCTCATCACTCAATGAGGAGGCCCCATGTCGTTACCCATTCAACCTGTGGAAACCGAAGTTACGACGGACTGGGACGCGAAACTGGCGGCCCGCGCCGTCAAGATGACCAGTTCCGTCATCCGCGAACTGCTGAAACTCACCGAGAAGCCCGACATCATCTCGTTTGCGGGCGGGCTCCCCGCCGCCGAACTGTTCCCGATCCGCGAGTTCCGCGAGGCGTGCGAGTACGTCCTCACCACCAACGGCGGCAAGGCGCTCCAGTACGGCGCAACCGAGGGATACACGCCCCTGCGCGAATACCTCAGCGAGAAGATGCAGAAGTACGGCGTCCCCGCCGAGGTGGAGAACATCATCATCACCAACGGCTCCCAGCAGGCGCTGGACCTCATCGGGCGCATCTTTCTGGACAAAGGCGACGTGGTCATCACCGAGCGGCCCACGTACCTGGGCGCGCTCCAGGCGTGGCGCGCCTACGAGCCGCAGTTCGCCACCGTGCCCCTGGACGACGACGGCATGTGCGTGGACCAACTGGAGCCTGTCCTGAAGGCTCACCAGGGCAAGGTCAAGTTCATCTACGTCCTGCCCAACTTCCACAACCCGGCGGGCACCACCCTGCCATTGGAGCGCCGCATTGAATTGGTGCGCCTGGCGGCCAAGTACGGCGTGCCCATCATTGAGGATGACCCCTACGGCGAACTGCGCTTTGAGGGCGAGGACATCACGCCTATAGAGACCCTGCACAAGGAGAACGTCATCTACTTGAGCACGTTCTCCAAGACCCTGGCGCCGGGCATCCGCATCGGCTGGGTTACCGCGCCGTCCAAGATCATCAGCAAACTGGTGCAAGCCAAGCAGGGCGCGGACTTGCACACGGGCGTCTTCGTCCAGATGGTGGCGCACGACATCTGTAGCCGCGGCCTGCTCCGCTCCCACGTCAAGAAGGTGCGCGAGGCCTACTATGAGCGGCGCAACGCCATGCTCCACGCCATGGAGGAGCACTTCCCCAGCGGCGTAACCTGGACGCGCCCCCAGGGTGGGCTGTTCCTCTGGGTGCGACTGCCCGAGCAAATCAACACCACCGAGTTCTTGAAGACCGCGCTGGAGGAGAAGGTCGCATACGTGCCCGGGGCCGCCTTCTATCCGGATGAAGGAGGCCACAACACCATGCGGCTCAACTTCTCCTACTGTCGGCCCGAAATCATCCGGGAAGGCATCCAGCGGCTCGCCCGCGCCATCATGCGCGAGTTCGGATAGGAGTTGAACAGAGGCTACCTACGAGCGCCCGTGCGCGCTCGCCATCGTCCGTTGAATCCACCAACTACTGCCAGCAAGGAGGTCAAGGATGGAACTGAAGGTCATTGAGGAAAAATGCACAGCGTGCGGCACCTGCCAGGTGGTCTGCCCATTCGGAGCCATTGAGGTCAAGGGCAACGTAGCCGTCGTGTACGAGACCTGTGTCGCGTGCGGCATCTGCGTGGAGGCCTGCCCCGAGCAGGCGCTGGTGCTGGGCGAGCTCCCCACCACCGGCGTGCGCCTGGAGGACTACCGCAACGTGTGGGTCTTCGCCGAACAGCGCGACGGCATGCTGACCAAAGTCGCCCGCCAACTGCTGGGCAAGGCCCGCGAACTGGCCGACACGCTCGGGGCCAAGGCCGTCGCCGTGCTCCTGGGCCACAACGTGGAGCCGCTGGCGCAGGAACTCATCTGGTACGGGGCCGATGAAGTGCTCCTGGCCGAACATCCGCTCCTGGAGCATTACCGCACCGACGCCTATACCAAAGTTTTCGCCAACCTGGTGCAGGAGAAAAAGCCGGAGATCGTGCTCTTCGGCGCGACCCACATCGGCCGCGACCTGGCCCCGCGGGTGGCTCAGCGCCTGCACACCGGTCTCACCGCCGACTGCACCGGCCTGGACATTGACGAGAGCGAGCGGCTTCTGCTCCAAACCCGACCTGCCTTCGGCGGCAACATCATGGCCACCATCGCCTGCCCGCGCCATCGCCCCCAGATGGCCACCGTGCGCCCGGGCGTCATGCGCGCCCTGCCCGAGGACAAGTACCGCACCGGCGAAATCACCCGCGTGGAAGTGGACCTGTCCGAAACCGACCTGATGACCAAGATCCTGGAGATCGTCAAGGAGGCCAAACGTACCGTTGACCTAGAGGAGGCCAAGGTCATCGTAACCGGCGGGCGCGGCCTGGGCGGGCCTGAAGGATTCAAACTCATTGAGCAACTGGCCACCATCTTGGGCGGGGCCGTCGGCGCATCGCGCGCGGCGGTGGATGCTGGCTGGATTTCCCACGACCACCAGGTAGGGCAAACCGGCAAGACCGTCCATCCTGAACTCTACATTGCATGCGGCGTCTCCGGCGCCATCCAGCACCAAGCCGGCATGAAGGACGCCAAGTACATCATCGCCATCAACAAAGACCCGTCGGCGCCCATCTTCCAGATCGCCGACTTCGGCGTGGTGGGCGACCTGTACAAGGTCATTCCGGCGCTCATCAAGGAGATTGAGGCGGCCACCGCAGGAACCGCCGTGTAATGGTGTGTCCACATGCCACGTGCGACGCGCCCCGCCGGGTGCGTCGCACGTGGGGAGTGCGTCGCCCAGAACGGTCCGCCGCGAGGCGCGCATCGCACCTGGGGTGTCAGCGAGGAGGCCACGTGCTGGGATCGGAAGTCGTAACCCGCTTCCGCGTCCGGTACGCCGAAACGGACGCCATGGGCATCGTCCACCATTCGCAGCATGCCATCTGGTTTGAGGCTGGACGTGCTGACTTCTTCCGCGCGGCCGGCATCTCCTACGCGGAGTGCGAGGCCAGGGGCGTCTTCCTGCCGGTTACCGAACTCTACGTGCGCTTCTCGCATTCGGCGTGCTACGACGAGGAGGTCGCCGTGCACACGCGCCTGACCGAAATCCGTAGCCGCGGCCTCACCTTCCGGTACGAGGTGCGCAACGCCGCCGACCTGCTCCTCGCGACGGGCCACACCCGCCATATCTGTGTCAACAAGGATCGGGAAGTCCAGACCATCCCGATCTGGCTTCGCCAAGTCCTGACCGGAGGTGCCCACGTGCCATGACATCGCCGCGCGTCTCCGAAAGCACACTGCGCGTGAGGTTCGCAGAAACCGACGCCCAGGGCATCGTGTACTACGCCAACTACTTTGTCTGGTTTGAGGTGGGCCGCGTCAACTACCTGCGCGAAGTGGGGTTCAACGTCCTGCGCCGCGAGCAGGAGGGCATCACCTTCGTCATCGCCGAGGCGCGCTGCCGATACCACGCATCGGCACGATTTGACGACCCTATCCTCATCCGCACGTGGATAAGTCAGGTCAAGGAGCGCAGTTTTGTCTTCTCGTACCAAGTCCTGAATCAGGAGACTGGCGTCCTGCTGGCCGAAGGCGAGACCGTCCAGGTGATGGTGGATCCGACAACGCACAAGCCGATCCCCATACCTGAGGAGTTTCGCCGTCAACTTCTGCTGGAGCATAGCCCATGATTCAGACCGAGCAGGTGGACACCGTCATCAAGTTCCGTTTGGCAAGGGGGGTCTTGGGGCGGCCGGCCTACTGGACGGCGGCCTACTTGGCCGATGGCCTGCTGGTGGATACCGGCTGCCACCACACGGCCCGCGAACTGTGCGCGACCCTTCGCCGCCAGACGGTGCGCTTCATCGTGAACACCCACCACCACGAAGACCACATCGGCGCGAACGCGGAGATTGCCCGCGAGCACGGCTGTGTCATCTATGCGCACCCGCTGGCGCTTCCGTTCCTACAAGACCCGTCGCGCATCGGCCTGCAGTTGTACCGCCGCATCTTCTGGGGATTGCCCGCGCCTTCGGAAGGCCGCGAGGCCCCGCCGGAAATCGCCACCGAGCACTGCCGGTTCCAGGTGCTTCACGCGCCGGGCCACAGCCCCGACCACCTCGTCATCTACGAGCCGAACCGAGGCTGGGCCTTCACCGGCGACCTATTCATCGGCGGCAAGGACCGCGCCTACCGCCCGGACTACGACATCCGCGCCACGCTGGACTCGCTCCGCAAACTGGCGGCGCTGGACATCTCGTACCTGTTCCCGGGCAGCGGCAGCGTTCGCCAGAACCCGCGCCGCGAAATCCTGGACAAGATCGCTTACCTGGAAGAACTCCATGCCCGCATCCGCGAACTCCACAGCCGCGGCTGGGATGAGAAGCGCATCGCCCGCGCCCTGTTTGGCCGCGAAGGCTCGCTGACCTACCTGACCGGTGGGCACTTCTCCAGCGTGAACCTGGTGCGCGTCTTCCTGAGGGACACATGACCGTTGCCATTGTGCGCAGTAGCCTGGAGCAGGCCGCCGATGCCCTGGCCCAGGCGCTGGACCGAATCGCATACAAACCAAGCCGCGAGGCCGTATTCATCAAGCCGAACCTTCCCGACTACGGGCCACCCGGCATGGGCCTGTTCACCGACCCCGCTGTGGTAGAGGGGCTTCTGCGCTACTTCGCAGGCCGGCCCATCGTCATCGGCGAAGGGGCCATCGTGGGCCGCTCGGCCATGGAGGCGTTCAAACGCACAGGCTACGCCGACCTGGCCCGGCGCTACGGGGCGCAATTGGTGGACCTCAACGACGCGCCCCGCGTGGAGATGGAGTGGGAATTCGGCAAGATCCGCCTGCCCACCCTGCTCCAGACGCACGAGTACGTCAACGTGGCCAAGATGAAAACCCACATCCAGACCGGCGTAACCCTGGGCATGAAGAATCAGAAGGGCCTGCTCACCGAGGCCGACAAGAAGCGGTTTCACAGGATCGGCCTGGACCGGGCCATCCGTGCCCTCGCCGAGGTCGTTCGGCCCAACCTCACGGTGGTGGATGGCATCGTGGCCCTGGAAGGGCTGGGGCCGTGGCGCTTCGGTACGCCGGTGGATATGGGCGTCCTCGTCGCAGGCGTAGACATGATGGAGGTGGACAACGCCTGCCTGGAACTGATGGGAATGCGCCACGAGCGCGCGCCGCACATCCCGCCCGTGCCCGTCCATGCGGTAGGCGTGCCCATCGCCGAGGCCAAGCGTCCCTTTGCGCTGGACTACCCGGGATACTTCCGCTATCATAACGTGTACGAGCACATCTCCGACTCGTGCAGCGGATGCAATGCGGCCCTCTACCTCGCCTTCCGCTCGATGAGCAAATCCCGTTGGGGTCGCCTGCGCCTGCTGTGGAACGGGCGACTGCGCCGCGTGGACATCGTGCTGGGGAGCCGCGCCGCACTGCCGCCCAAGCACGGCCGTGTGTTGTGCGTAGGGGACTGCGCGGCGGCGCTCGCGCGCGAGGGAGGGTTTAGGTTGGTGCGGGGATGCCCGCCCGCCCCGGCGGAGATTGTACGCCGAATCTAGACCGCGGCGGCTGGGATGGCCGCCCCACGGCACACCGGGGCAGAACCACAGTCAAGATATTATGTCAAGGAGGCTCTATGAAGAAGCCGCTTGGAGTGCTCAACTTGCATGGGTTCACGTCTAGCCTGGACTGCGTGAACGGCCTCAACCCCTACATTGAGGCCCTGGGCCTGCCCTACCGCATGCCCATCCTGCGCGGGCACATGCAAACGCCGGAGGCGCTGGTAGGCGTAACCTGGCGCGACTGGTACGCCGACGCAGAGGCGGCCCTCAAAGACCTGCTGACCGAGGCCGACAAGGCCGTCGTCGTGGGCCTATCCATGGGCGGCTTGGTGGCGCTCCAACTGGCCGCCGAACACCCCGACCACGTGGACGCCATCGCGCTGGTGGCCGCCGCGCTGAAACTGCGCAACCCGATGGCCCCGGGCAACGCCCTGGCCTTCCTCCAGCCTATGGTCCGCAAACTGGTGCACTGGTGGCCCATGCCGCCCAACTATGCCGACAAGGAACTGGAGAAGTACGACACCAACTACGATCGCGCCCCGATGGATGCCATCCTGTCCTTCTTGGAATACACGACATACATAGAGAAGCGACTGCCAGAGGTGCGCGCCCCAGCCCTGATCATCCAGTCGCACAAAGACCAGACGGTGGCCCCCAAGTCGGCACAGATCATCCACGACCGAATCGCATCCACCGACAAGCGCATCGTGTGGTTTGAAAAGAGCCACCATGAGATGATGCGGGATCTGGAGCGAGAGAAGGTTTTTGAGACCATTCAGGCTTTCCTCCGGGAGCGCCTGAGCAAAGTGAGTGCATAGCGTCCCTTCTCGTCCTTGCCATGCGGGCATCGTACAAGGAGGTGTGGTATGTGAACCGAGATGGACAATCCGCAGATGAAGCCGCACACCGCAGACCGGCCCATCTATTTGTGTCCCGTGTTTATCCGAACGATGCGCACAACGAGTGAAAGAGTGAAGGAGGAGGTAACAGATGGAAAAGCCCTGGTACAAGTTCTACGATGAGTCGGTGCCCAAGCATATTGACTACCCTGCGATACCCCTGCACGAACTCTTGAGGCGTTCTGCGGAAAAGCACCCCGACCGGGTGGCCTTGATCTACGGCGCGCCGCTCGGCTCCCGCTACATGGCGAAGAAAATCACCTTCCGCGAACTGAATTCCCTGGTGGACCGATTTGCGGCGGGCCTGCAAAAAATGGGCGTGAAGAAGGGTGACCGCGTCGCCATCTACCTGCCCAACTGCCCGCAGTACGTCATTGCGTACTATGGCGCGGCGCGCGCGGGCGCCATCATCGTGCCCTGCAACCCCTTGTACGTGGCCCGCGAACTGGAGCACCAGGTCAACGACGCCGGCGCCGAAACCCTTATCGCCCTGACCGCGTTCTACGGCAACGTCAAACAGGTGCGGGGCAACACGCCGCTCAAGCGCGTCATCGTTACCAGCGTGAAGGAATACTTCCCGGGCCTGTTGCGCACCCTGTTCACCCTCGCCAAAGAGAAGAAAGAGGGCCATGCGCTGAACATTGAGGGCGAGAAGGATACGTACTGGTTCCAGGATGTGCTGGCCGGTGCGCCTGCGCTCCAGCCGGTGGACATCAAGCCGAGCGACACCCTGTGCCTGCTCTACACCGGCGGCACCACGGGCGTCCCCAAGGGCGCGGAACTGTCCAACAGCAACCTGCTGGCCAATGCCTTGCAGACGGCGGCGTGGTTCAAGGCCCAGGAAGGCAAGGAGACCGTGCTCACAGCCCTGCCGCTGTTCCACAGTTACGGCATGACCACCTGCATGAACTTCGCCATGGCAAGCGCCGCGTCCATGATTCTCATCCCCAACCCTCGGGACTACCACGCCATCATGCTGGCGATCAAGAACTTCCAGCCGACGGTATTCCCGGGCGTCCCGACCATGTACGTGGCGTTCAACAACTTCCCGAACGTCCAGTCCTACGGCGTCAACTCCATCCGCGCGTGCATCAGCGGAGCCGCGGGCCTGCCTGTGGAAGTCCAGGAGAAGTTCCAGCAACTCACCGGCGGCAAACTGGTGGAGGGATACGGCCTGTCCGAGGCTTCGCCCGTAACCCACGCCAACCCCATCTACGGCAACAACAAGGTCGGCACCATCGGCATTCCGTTCCCCGATACCGACGCCAAGATCGTGGACCTGGAGACCGGCACCAAGGAACTGCCCGTGGGCGAGGTGGGCGAACTGGCCGTTCGCGGCCCACAGGTCATGAAGGGCTACTGGAACAAGCCCGATGAGACCGCGATGGTCCTGCGCGACGGCTGGCTGTACACTGGCGACATGGCCCGCATGGACGCCGATGGCTACTTCCAAATCGTGGACCGCAAGAAGGACATGATCATCTCCGGCGGATACAACGTCTATCCGCGCGACGTGGAGGAAGTCCTGTACGAGCATCCGAAGGTCAAGGAGGCCGTCGTAGCGGGCGTGCCCGACGAGTACCGCGGCGAGATGGTGAAAGCCTACATCGTGCTGAAGGAAGGCGAGACCGCGACGGAAGAGGAGATCATAGAATTCTGCCGCTCGCGCCTGGCCAAGTACAAAGTGCCGCGCGCCGTGGAATTCCGCAAGGAACTGCCCAAGACCATGGTGGGCAAGATTCTGCGGCGGCTCCTCGTGGAAGAGGAGAAGCGGAAACTCGCCCAGAAGCAACAGCAGGGCTAACCGCGCCTATCTGAAAAGCCGAGAGGCGACGCGCCCAAGCAGGTGCGTCGCCTCTCGTTTGTCGTCCGCGCACTTTCCTACGCCGGAGGGCCGAAGACCTTGTCCGCGTACCGATCCAGGAACCCCAGTACCCTGTGGCTGAAGTATCCGGCCAGCGCCGCGACCGCCATCACGAGTTCAATGGGCGCGGTGCCAAGCCCGAGCGCCGTCTGCTTCTCCAGACTGGTGGGTGTAGCAAAGTTCACCTGACTCAGGATAACGATAGCAACGAACCCCAGCACCAGCGCCATAAACGCCTTGGCTACGTGCCAGGCCACCCACCAGGCGCGCCCCGGATGCCGCATGTACTCCCACGTGTTGTACAGCGCGAACGCCATGACGCCGAAGAAGATGGCAAACAGCACTTCTACATAGCGCCCCACGCCCCGGTCCCAGAAAAACCCCTCCTCGCCTTTCAGGACATCTTCCACGATGCGGTCCAGGTACACCGCCATCACCTCGCCGTTGGCCTTGTCCTTGCGCGCCAGTTCCGCCCTGATGCGCTCCACCGAATCCGCAAACACCCGCGCGTCGTCGGGCGCGAATCCCGCCCGAGCGAAAGCCGCCTCCAGGGCCGCAACGCCTTTGGCCAGCGCGTCCTGATCCAGCGGTTGGGCCGTAGCCAGCATCTTCAGTTCGGTCGTCTGGACGGCCAGTTCCACGCGCGCCGCGGGCTTGACCCCCTTCAAGAACGCCCGCAGTGGGCGGCCCTGATGCACGTCCACATAGAGCCACGCCACCAGAACGATGAGCGCCAACTCGGTCAGAAACCAGACCCACGCCCCCGCCCGCGGCGGCTGTGGATCCACCGCAAACTGAAGCCCGTCGTTCACCCGCGAAACGCGCCGTTTCAATGTGGCGAGGTCGTTCTGGATACCCCGCTTGACTGCGCCGTCCAGCGGCTGGTCGGGGGCGAGGGCATCCAGCCGCTTGCGCAAATCATCTCGGCGCGCCTCCATACTGGCTACCGCGCGGTCTAGAGCCGAGCCTTGACCCAGCACCCCGCGGATGTTTTGCAGTTTCGCCGAAACCTTATCCAGGGCCTGTCTTGTCTCCTCAATGAATTTCTGTGCCGTTTCCGCAACTTCTGCCATCTTCGGCCTCCTCTCGCCGTTCGGCGTTACCAACTGGCGCGGATGACTCCGCCGTCCACCGGCAATGTAACGCCTGTGATGTAGCCCGCGCGCTCCGATGCCAGAAACACCACCGCTGCCGCGAACTCCTCAGGCCGGCCGAGCCTCCCCATGGGAATCTCTCGCGTGAATAGCGCCAGCGCCTGCTCTACCCCGATGCCTTGCGCCCGCGCGCGGCTCTCCGCCAGCTCCTGCACCCGATCGGTCTGGATCGTTCCCGCCGCCACGTTGTTCACCGTGATGTTGTAGGGCGCGAGTGCCCGCGACAGCGTCTTTGCCAGGTTCACCACGGCCGCGCGGTACGCATTGGACAGCACCAGATCGTCCACAGGCTGGCGGGCCGAGATGCCGGTAACGTTGATGATGCGCCCCCAACGCCGGGCTTTCATGGGCGGGAGCGCCGCCCGTATCAGCCGCGTTACGCTCAACAGGGTGAGCCGAAACGCCGCTTCCCAGGCCGCGTCGTCATGGGATTCAAACGCACCCGGCGGTGGCCCGCCCGCGTTGGTAACGAGGATGTCCAGCCGCCCGAATCGTCGCAACGTTTCGGCCACCAGGCGCTCCACATCCTCGGCCCGCGTAACGTCGGCGACAAGAGGCACGACGGGGTTGCCCGTGGCCGTGGAAATCTCGTGGGCGGTCTGGCGAAGCCGGGCCTCATCCCGCGACGAGATGATCACCCTGGCCCCCTCGCGCGCCAATTCCATGGCGATGGCCTTGCCCAGCCCCCTGCTGGATGCCGTCGTGATCGCTACCTTCTCGGCCAGACCCAAATCCATGCGCACCTCCCAGCGCAGCCCGACTGCGAATGGGCTTCGTGCCGGTAGCCGGTGGTGTGCGTGGGAGTATAGCGCAACAAAATCGCAGCGTCAACACGCGCGCACCCCGCCGCCTGGACGCGGGGGCGCAGGTGGCGTATAATGCGGTAGCCGCCGGCCAGGCCCGCGCGGCCAAACGCCGACGATCATTCGACCCACCAAGGAGGTACGCCATGGACGAAATCGGGCGCGCCTACGTAGCGTTAGCCCTCCGCATCAACGAGCACTTTCCGGGATACGTGGACGCCTACATCGGCGGGGAGGAGACGCGCCAGGCAATCCTAGCCTACGGCCCGCGCTCCATCGCCGACCTGCGCGAGGACGCCGACCGTCTGGCATCGCGCATCGCGGGCGAACCCCTGCCCGAGCCGCGCAAGACCTGGCTCGCCAGACAGGTGGAGGCCATGCGCGCCATGCTCGCCCGCCTGGACGGCGAGGTGCTCCCGTTCCGCGAGGAGACGCGCCTCCTGTTTGACATCACACCCGAGCGCGTGCCCGAGGAGGAATTCGCCGCTGCCATAGACGAGATTGACCGCCTGCTTCCCGGACGCGGCCCGCTGGAAGAGCGCGTGGAGGCATGGAAGAAGGAGACCGAGGTCGCCGAGGACAAGGTGCCGGCGCTGTTGGACCTGGCCCGCGAGGAGGCCCGCCGCCGCACTCAGGCCCTGATTCCCCTGCCCGACGGCGAGGACGTGGAGATTCGCATTGTCCGCAACCAGCCCTGGAGCGGGTACAACTGGTACCTGGGACAGTACCGGTCGCGCGTTGACGTCAACCTAGACCTGCCCGAGCGGGTTACGTCCATCCTGCCGCTGATGACCCACGAGGGATATCCCGGCCACCACACGGAGCACGCCCTGAAGGAGCGCCGCCTGTACCGCGAGCAGGGCTGGGAAGAGGCGAGCATCTTCCTGCTGAACACGCCGGAATGCGTCATCAGCGAGGGCATCGCCAACGTCGCGCTGGACATGATCTTCACCGAGGACGAGGTCGTCGCCTTCCTGAGCGATGTCCTGTATCCGGCGGCGGGGTTGGGCCACCTGGACGTGGAGCGCGACCGGGCGCTGGGCCGCGCCTTCCGCAAACTGGCGGGCGTGTCGGGCAATGCGGCATTCATGCTCCATGAGGACGGGCGTGGCGAGGAGGACATCGTCGCCTACTTCCGGCGCTACGCCCTGCGTTCCGAGCAGGAGGCGCGCTTCAGCCTGCGGTTCATCCGCAATCCCATGTTTCGCTCGTACGTCTTCACGTATTTCTACGGCGAGCGGATGTTGAGGGCGGCACTGGCCGGCCCCGACCGCCGCGATGTGTTCCGCCGCCTGCTGACGGAACCGATCACGCCCGGCATGGTGGAGGGGTGGATCCGCGCGCGCCCCGTGGGCGAAGGCTAGGGCGAGGGGAAAGGGTTGACCTTGCCCCTGCGCGGCAGGCGCGAAAGGCGGTTGGCACGCGAGGGGCATTTGGAACACGAAAGACGTCTGGAACACGAAACGCGCGAAAGGCCGCGAAAGGG
>FWPV01008491.1_pt1 | contig 17953 bp, 18 predicted proteins | sample 2228371 | NCBI WGS metagenome assembly FWPV01 (sample SAMEA103939776, study PRJEB20133) | metagenome | reverse complement strand
TCTAACTGCCTCGCCGGCCCGGCCTGAATCAAAACACTGCTGCTATCCTGGCGTTGGGGCTCTGATCAAATCGAAACTGATCCGGGGGCAAACAGTCCACTCGGACCGCTCCGAGATGGATTTGAATTAGCAATATTTTTTTTATCACTTGCAGACAATGTAAAACACAGGCCTCGGAATGTCAAATTCAGTCCTGTTCCCGGCAAAGATATGACATCCCGGCTGAAGAGAATAATGGGCGGTTGTGCGTTAGCAGGATCTGAGGCGGGTGATAGGCCTTGAAAGCGCTCGTGCCGGCCTTGTTGCCTTAAGAGAAAATCTATATGAAAGCGCAATCATTGCCTCACGTAAGAATCTATACGAAAATTTATGCAATTTTTCTTAACTTTTTGCAGCCGCCAGAGCTTATCCTTGAGCCTGTCTATCTCAGCTTTTATCTTCACCAGGTTAAGCTCCTGATAGATTCTGCGGAGCTGGTTCTTCTGCTCCGGGGTGATGGCTGGCGAGTCCAATAATCTCTGTTAATAAAACAGGAGACACTTTACGATGTCCCCTTTTTGCTCTTTTCCCTTGAATTTTTCTCCCGAGAAAAAGGACGCCAAAACCGGGGGCACCTTAAAGTGTCCCTTTTATTCCTCAGAATCTATTGACTCAAACCGGTCAGGTAGTTGGAAATCCCTGATGGCCCTGGTGAACCAAAAAATTTATTAAATACGGAAATAAAATTACGTATAGGACCATCGCAGAATGTTAAGGACGGAAATCTAAATTAGGTAAGAGATACTTCCATTCTAATGCTTAAATTGCTTAAATCTCATCTAATAAAAGATAACGCTTCCCCCGGAAAAAGCAGACAACTCTTAAAAAAGGAGTTCATATTTTTTAGCTTTCTTATCGCTAAAGGATCTTTTTACAGAAGCCCGACAGAGCGGCTGACCTGTAATATCAATCCGCTTCAATAGGTCTGTCAGTTCAGAGCTTTATGTAACGGGGCCAGGTGTCGGCGATACGATAACCTTCAGGCCAGGGGTCGGTCGGGTCCAGAAGATATTGATGAATGCCGGTGATCCAGGCCCGCCCGGAAATCATGGGATAAATGGCCGGCCGATCACCGACTTTAGTGAGCGAATCTATTTTACAGTGAAATCGGGAACCGATGATTGATTCACCGATAAATTCATCTTCCGGTTTTAATATTCCCTGCTGATGGAGCAGCGCCATCCGGGCTGAACAGCCGGTACCCGTGGGACTGCGGTCAAGTTTTCCCGGACGTATAACCACTGTGTGGCGGCCGAGCCAGCTTCCATTTTCTTTTTTTAACGGAGCGGCAAACAGGCAAAAAGAAATATGTTTCAAGTCCGGATTTTCCGGATGATAAAATCCAAGCTGTTCGCTGGCCGCATGGGTTATTTTTATTCCCGTCTCGACAAGATCTCTTGCCTCATCCGGGGTTATCTTAAAACCGAGTTTTTCGGCATCCACGATCACAAAACTGTCGCCTCCGTAGGCCGTGTCCACTTTTATCGAGCCCAGACCGCTCACTTCCAGATGCGCTCCGATTCTGTCTACAAAGGATGGAACATTGCGAATGGTAACCCATCTGACCTTTTCTCCTTCGCAGCGAGCCATCGCCTCAATCAGGCCTCCCGGAGCTTCCAGAATCATTCTTGTCTCCGGTTCCTGCATCGGAATTATTCCCGTTTCCAGAAGCACGGTTGAGACACAGATGGAATTTGAGCCGGACATTGGCGGGTTGTCTTCAGGTTCCATGATGATGAAGCCCATCTGCGCCCGTGGATTTTTTGGCGGCACCAGCAGGTTGATATGGCGAGAAACACCGCCCCGTGGTTCATTCAGCAGAAGGTTTCTTAATCTCTGGTCCCGCGCGAGCCAGCGGGATTGTTCCCATAAAGTTTCTCCGGGTGGAGGTGTAACACCGCCAACAATTACCTCACCCACCTCGCCCTCGGCATGACAGCTCACTACATGGATTACTTTTGTCGACAGCATTTTTCCCTCCTGAATTTATGATTGATTTTTTAGATTTAGAGAAACCGCGGTCGGAAATAAAGCCAGCGCCTGCAAATCGGTTCTTATAGTCTCCCGCGATCGTATAATATCCCAGATACCTTTGATAAAAGCGTTCAGGGATGGCGGTGGCGCAATTTTCCGGTGACTGTTATTCATATTATTTCTTTTGATTAATTAATCTATCTTCATGAAAAAGCATAACTTCTTCTTTTTTTGCCTTCTCTATCATATCGGGTGTAAAGCCTCTTTTTGAAAATAAACAATAATATTCTTTCCGGTTATTTGTACCCCACTGAACCAATTTCGCTCTTCGCTTCAGGTCTTCATAAACATTTATTCCAACGGGTTTATTGCTCCATTTCACTTCTCCAAAGAGGATTTTATTTTCCGATTCATTTAGCGCTACTAAATCAATTTCTTCATTCTTATCCCACCATCTGCCAACCCGATCAAATATAAATATTTCGTTCTCTCTTTCGTTAATGATTTCACAAGCCACCCGTTCGTAATTTTCGGCCGTAAGTGAGTTTAAATCTTCCTTTACCAGATTAAGCACATAATTTATTTTCCCTTCCTCAATTCTGCTCTTGTTGGGCAGAATATATTTGAACCAAAACTTAAAAAATTGATCTTGCAGTTTATAAATTCCCTTTCTTGACTTCAGTGGATTTTTCTCCGTTACCGGCACTTCTTTTTCAATAATTTGCAAATCTTCAAGAACAAAAATGTATTTATGAAGGAAGCTCTTTTCAAAACCAGTTTCATTTACTATTTCTCCTATTTTTGTTTTGTTAAATGCAATTGCCTTCAAAATGGCAAAATAATTACGAGGCTCTCTTAGCTCTTCCTGGAGTAGAAATTCCACTTCGTTATAAAGAGGAGAAGTGGGATAAAGGAATTGATCAATTAAATTTTCTTTCCATGATTTTTGCTGATCAATTCTATTCAGATAACTTGGATTGCCTCCCAGTATAGAATAATAGGGCAATACTTCCTCGAAAGACAAATTCGGGAAAAACATCGAGGCTTGCTTAAAATTAAACGTTTTTAGGAGCATTTGTCCTGTTCTTCGACCAAAAAGAGGCGATTTATGAGCCAGCACTTCGTTTTCCATCATGGCGATGCTTGAACCACAGAGGATTAAAAAGATGGGAGTATTTTTTAGATATTCATCCCACCCAGCCTGAAAAATTGAGGAAATCCCTTTATTTACTTCGGCAAGATAAGGAAACTCATCTATTACCAAGATGGTTCTTTGTTTTATTTTTTTTCCAAGATATTCAAAAGCTATTGACCAACTATCAAAGCCTTTGGCTACTAAGATGCTATCATCAAAATGCTCGCCAACAAGATTGCCCAGTATTTTCAGGTTTTCCGGCTCACTGATTTTTTCGGCAAGGAAATAAATGTGAGGTTTGTTTTTCATAAATTGCTTAATCAGCTCGGTTTTGCCGACTCTTCTTTTGCCATAAATTACAAAGAACTCAGGACTTTCTTTTTTCCATAATCGTTCTAAGGCGTTAAGTTCAGCTTCTCTATCAACAAATTTCATTATCGCCTCCAATAGTCTACTCTAAAGTAGTCTACTATAAAGTAGACTATTTGTCAAAAACCCATAGAAATAAGGACGCAGTAGCTTTTTGGGGGGAATAAGTCATTGGGTCTACCGTAAAATAAGAGGAAATTTACTTAGAGGAGGCAGACCCAATGAGTTTTAACTTATCTTGTACGATTAATGTATCAGTGGAAGATATTTCTGTTAACAGTCTGGATTCTTTTAGGCCCAGACATGGTATTCAGGTTAGAGGTAAAAAGTTTCTGCTTCCAGAAAGAAGGATTTGGTTGCGGTATGCCGCCCCAAAAAGGGTAGGGGGATGATTACTGGCAGCAAAAGGAAAATGGAGTTGCTTGCTAAGCATATTAAATGCCAACGGGAATTGAGATGCTACCCTTTATTTCTTTTCTTTTTTTCTTTTTTTTCTTTTCCTTCTTTTTTTTCTTCCCCCCTTTTTTTCTTCAAGAGCATCTTATAGATGAGGCTCATGCACCAAAATTCTTTGGCTTGTGCTTTTAATTAGCCTGGCTTATGATTCAATAAAAAATTAGGAGAGGCGGGAAGAAATGGCCGGAGCCTTTGGGTTAATCGGTTCGGTCACTCTGGATACAATTCATCTTCCTTCCGGGAAAACCCGCCGGAGCTTGGGAGGAATTCTTTACCAGGCTGCGACTCTTTGTGGCCTGAAGAAGAAGCCCCTCTTAATTGCCAATGTTAGCGAAGAAATAAGGGGAAAAGTTTTAGAAACCATCCGTTCCTGGCCAGGGTTAAGGAAAGAAGGGATAACCTGGGTTCCAGGGCCAGGCCATGAGGTAGTTCTTTATTACCAGCGCCGAGGGGAAAGACGGGAGAAACTCAAATCAGCCGTAAGGCCTCTCTCGGCCAACCAGGTTCTTAGCCATCTGCCTGGTTTAGGCTTTTTAATGGTTGTTTTTAATTCTGGTTTTGAATTCGACCTTATAACCTGGAGGCAAATCGTTGCTTCTTGTTCTTTCCCCGTTTGGGTTGACCTTCATTCCCTGGTGCTCAGCGCCAACTACGGGGTCAGGCGCTATGAAAGCTTCCCTTCCTGGCCTTCCTGGGTGGAGGGCATAACTTATCTCCAGGCGAATGCCCGAGAAGCAGCCTGTCTCCTTTCTCATCCCGGGGAAGAAGCGACTCAACAAGAATTGCTTGATTTAACCGCCAGATGTTTATCTTTGGGCGTGAAAGCCGTTTTTATTACTCTGGGGAAAAAGGGTGTTTTGGTTGCCAGCAAAGAAGGGACAGAAGTCATTCCTGCCCCTTTGCCTAAAAAAGTCGTGGATACCACTGGCTGCGGTGATTGCTTCGCGGCGGCCACGGCCGCCAAACTCAGGCATGGCGCTTCCGTCAAAGAGGCGGCGAGCTTTGGCCTTCGAGTGGCCAGCCGAGTCGCGGGAGTCAGCGGTGTCAGGGCAGCCTTTGGCTTAGCCAGGCATTTGGCCCAACCATGACTCCTAAACCTGAAAGACCGTTTCTTTGTTCAAGCCTGTAATAGCTGGCCTATAAGAATTAGAGGAAACGAGATTCTTCTGTTTAAGCTCTTAAAAAAAGAGTTATCCTCTATTGCCTAAGAGAAGGCCTTGTGCTAAGATAAGCTTAATGGCCGATATATTAAAAAGCCATTATTTTTCTGATTATCTGAAGCCCTCCCAGGTTATCTATGAGCTCAAGGCCACGACCAAGGTCGAGGCGCTGGAAGAGCTCTTGGATGTTCTCCTCAAGCAAAAACTGATTCAAAATAAACAGCTTATCCTCACGCGTTTGATTGACCGTGAAAGACTGGAATCAACCGCTCTGGGCAATCACATTGCCGTGCCGCATGCTCGCGTCGATACCGGAGATAAGATTGCCGTAGCGATTGGCCGTTCGGCCAAGGGAATCGATTTTGACTCCCATGATAAGAAGAAAGTCAATTTGATTATTCTCATCGTCTGGAATCCTTCATTGCCCGGGCTCTTCAATCATCTCTTTGCTGGGTTGGCTCGTTACCTGCGAGAACCTGAATTCAGGCAGAGGGTGATTAACGCGCGGGACCGGGCTGAGTTTTATCAGGTTCTTTCGGAGATTGTCATTGCCATGCCCAAGGATGACCAGATTGTTAGCCGAGCCAGCCTGCTGAAAAAGCTTCAGGATATTGAGTTGAAAAAGAAGAGGGCCAACAAGACCCAGATAAAGGAGTTAGAAAAACAAGCTGGCCTGATCCGGGAAGAACTCGACCACGCCACGCTCACTCGTTTTGACCGGCTCATGGAGCGTTATGGCTATGCGGTCGCCGAGGTGGACAACGGCGTCTGCCAGAGTTGTAATATCAACGTGGCCACGATGATGAGTTCGGCTATTGAAGGCTCTAACGATATTTTTATCTGCGAAAATTGCGGCAAATTTCTCGTGGCCGCTCCCAGAAAGAAGAAATAATCAGCGGCAGGTCTCCTTAGCCAGAGGGACAGGCTTCAGGAGTTTAGCCACGGGAAAGGTTTCAAACCCGCGGCCCCATTCCGGCACAAGATAGCGGTCAAAGAAATTCCAGGCAAAAAGGCCGTCATCGCTTTCCGGTTCAAGAAGATAAGCAGCCAGTCGTCCCAAAGGCTGAGCCGTAGTGACCAAGATAGTTCCGGCGGGGAAGGTACGTGTTTCCACTCGATAATCGCCCCTTATCGTATTCAAGCGATGCCCCTGGAAGAGCCTTTCCGCCGGCTTGAATTCTTTTATCTGGAAAGTTTCCACTTCCAGGCTGGCGGGCTGGGTTAGCCTTTCTACCAGCAGCCCATGCTGCTGAAGCTTCTTGATAATTCCTTCATCCTTCACAGTGATTAAATATGCATGCGGCCAGCGGACTGACCTCTTAGGCACAAAATTGGCCAGGTAAGGCATGACGTATGTTTTTTTCCTATCTGTCGGCTTGACCTGGGGGAAACCTCCCTCCCGCGGAATGACTTCCAGTTCATATCCCCGCAAAGTCACAGGCTTAGGCAGAGGTTGCAGGTCAAATTCCACAGCCAAGGTATCCTTCTCGCTCGGGTCAAGCCCGGTCAATATGGTTTTACGGTCTGCCTGGGCGACGAGGTTCTTGATTTCAGCGAGGCGTGCGTAAGTTTCATCCAGGATGGCGCGCAAGAAATTATAGCAGCCTTTTACTCTCTGTTCGAAAGGAGCATAGACGTAATTTTCGTCCAGGATAGAGAGGCGGTTGCGCAAGCCCATGTAATTGGTTAGATAACGAGGCTGGTGGCTGAAAGTGCGCCAGCCTTTCTCCATTTCCCGGAAGTCAACCGGGTCGCCATAAGGAACAGAGAGCGTGCCGTACTTTTTTTCTAAAACTTGTTGGATGGCCGGAAGCATTTTTTCCCTCATGTAGAGGAGCACAGTTTCATCGCCATTAGGGTTAAGCGGCCAGGAATAAGTGACTACCTCTTCATGGTATGAGCCGTTTGTAGTGTGGCAATCCACGAGAAGGAGAGGGTCCCATCTTTCCAGGACGTTCGCTACCAGCCCTCGCAGCTCCGGGCTTTCTAACTTCATCGCGTCACGGTTGAGGTCAAGATTCTGGCCGTTACTGCGAATTCCGACTCCCTGTTCAGGCCCGGCCTGGTTACGCCGGTTCTGAGGGCTGATTTTTTCGTTTCCGTCCGGGTTAAAGTTAGGGGCAATAAGGATGATAAGGCGGTCAAGATAAGGTGGCTTTTCGGCGAGCAGAATGTCCCGGGCCAGCATCAGCGCGGCTTCCTTTCCTTCGACCTCCCCGGCGTGAATATTGGCTTGAATATAAACCACGCCTCGCGGGTCAAAACGAAGCTCCTGCGGCGAACTGGGCACAGGCTGGCCAATCACCAGAAGAGGGATGGGCCGGCCTTCGGTGCTCATGGCCAGCGTTTCTACGCGCAGTAATTTAGTTTTTTGCTGGAGAGCCTGGATAAAGTTCATGACGTCTTCGTGCCGCGAAGTGGCTTTAAAGTTGCTTTGCTCCGCCACGGTGAGCGGCGCTTTTTCTTGGCCCCTAAGCCAGGCAAAACCGAACAAAACGAGGGTCAGGCAGAAAACAGGCGCAGAAAGGAGAATTAGATTCTTTTTCATGGCTAACCTCAAGGTTTAATTAAGAGTTTTGAGTTTATGACAGCGTGGGGCTGGCGTCAAGTAGCCTGTATTCCAAGACATTCTGGCCGGCTATTCCAGGGGAGCCGGCCAGATCAGAGATAAACCCAAAGAAAAAATTAAGCCGGAGAGACTTTTATCGTTTCCTGAGTAAAACCCATCAAGTTAATTGAGAATTAAGCAGCCTTGTTCAGCTCGCCAGGCGAAGCAAGGCACGCAGCAGCAGGTTAGCTCCTTTCTCCAGGTCTTCTTTTCTGATTGCTTCTTCGGGCGAATGACTGATGCCATCTAGGCAGGGAATAAAAATCAGGGCTGTTTCCGCTACCCCGGCGACTATCTGGGCATCGTGGCCTGCACCACTGGGTAAATGCATCCAACGGTAGCCAAGAGCCTGAGCTTCCTCCTGAAGCAGAGAAAGCAGGCGAGGGGACATATCTGTCGGCTCGGTGGCATCCACTAACCTGGACCGAAAGGAGAGGCCTCTTTTCTGGGCCACTTCCTCCGCCACAGCCAGCACTCTTTTTTCCATAGCGTGCAGGGTCTCCTTTTCCAGGAACCGCAGGTCAAGAGTAAAATCGGCCTGCCCCGGGATTATACTGAAAGTGCCAGGGTGGAGAGAAACCCGGCCGATAGTGAGACGACCATCCTCATGACCAGCCACCAGGCGCGTGCTATGCAGCGCAAACTCCGCCAGACCTAAGAAAGAATCTTGACGCAACTCCATCGGCGTTGTGCCGGCATGACCTGGTCGGCCCAAGAAAGAGCACCAGAATAGTCTTTTGCCGGTTATCCTGTTTACCAGACCTAAAGGGACCTCTTCCAGTTCTAAGGTTTCTCCTTGCTCGATGTGAAGTTCAAGGAAGGCTTCTACCTGGGGTGCAGTGGTGTGAGCCCTCGCTATCGATTCGATAGTTAGTCCCGTCCCTTCCAGGATTTCATTCAAGGGTTGCCCCAAATGGGTTTGCCCTCTGGCTAACTCCTCTTTTTTCAAGAATCCAGTGAAAGCTCGACTGCCGAGAAAATCGCCGACCAGGTTTCCCTCTTCATCAGTAAAGGATACTATTTCTATTGGTTTACTAAGAACAATATTGGCTTCCTTTATGGTCCGCAGACATTCCAGCGCGCTCAAAACCCCGACCGAGCCGTCATACTTGCCGCCGTTAATCACCGTATCCAGGTGAGACCCGGCTAAAATAACTGGCCCCTTTGCCTGGCCTTGGAGGCGGCCAAAAATATTTCCTGCTCCGTCCTCCCTGAGCTCGAGACCCGCCGCTTTGATTTTTTCTTTGAGCCAGGTTCGTGCTTCCAGGTCCGCGCGACTGAAAGAAGGTCGGCTTATTCCACCACGGGGGTCACGGCCAATTTTCGCCAGCGCCTCGAGATCATTCCAGAGCCGTTCCAGATTAATGAAAGGCGCCATCTTAGCCTCGCGGAGAAGGGAGATGATGAACAGACCAGTTTTGTTCGGCAAGGAGCTTAAGCAAGTAGCGACGGTGACAGCGGCCAAAATATTTTTCCGCGCACATTACCGCCACCCTTTTCTCCTGGGCCAGTTTTTTCAATTCTTCTAATCCTTGGCTAAATTCTTTTGTCTTCATCCATGATTCATAGCCGCCGGGACGGAAGCCGCCAAGAGTTTCTCCCATCCAAACATAATTGATTCCTTCCTTCCTGAGAGCTTCAGCCAGGTCTTGCTGGCGGAAATGAGGCGACTTTTGTGAGGTGGGGAAACGTCTGACATCCACCAGAAGCTCGATGTTGTTTTGGTGCAATAAAGCAAGGAAGGAAGATAGGCTAAGCGTCGAGTGTCCGATGTCCCAAATTTCCTGGGCGGCGGGCAACTTTTCTCCTTTCTGGTCGGTCAAGCTCGCTGGAGAAGCTGAAGCATGTCGCGCACCGCCTTCTCTACGCCGACGACGGCGGAGCGTGCGACGATGGCAAAACCGATGCTGAGCTCCTCTATTTCTGGAATGGCCACAATAGGCCGGACATTTTGGTAATCGAGGCCGTGGCCCGCATGCACTTCAAGCCCGAGCTCGGAGGCCAGCGAAGCAGCTTGCTTCACGGCAGCCAGGGCTTGTTCCTGGGCTGGGCCAGGCCGGCACTCAGCATACCGACCAGTGTTGATTTCGACCAAGTCCACGCCCACTTGGCGGCAGGCCTCAATTTGGTCTGGTATCGGGTCAACAAAAATGCTTACCCTGATTCCCCTTTTTTTTAATAATTGAATGTAGGGGCCGAGCTGAGGCTGATGCCGCTTGACGTCAAGCCCTCCTTCGGTGGTGAGTTCCTCCGGTCTTTCCGGAACCAAAGACACTACGTCAGGCCGGAGGCGAAGAGCTATTTTTTTCATTTCTTCGGTGGCGGCCATTTCCAGGTTAAGCTTGGTCTTGACCACTTCCCGCAGCAACCTCAAGTCTCTCTCCTGAATATGGCGTCTGTCGCCCCGAAGATGAGTCACGATGCCTGAAGCGCCGGCTTGTTCGGCTAAAAGGGCTACCAGAACCGGGTCTGGTTCTTGACTCCTTCTTGCCTGCCGAAGCGTGGCAAAATGGTCGACATTAACCGCGAGGCGGACATTTTTTTGGCTCATCTCCATCGCTTTATCCTCCCAAATGATTTTGGATGAGAAGGCCAATCTCCTCGGCTGATTGCCGGACAAGGTCTTCGTCTTCGCCTTCAACCATGACTCGAACTACAGGCTCAGTTCCAGAATAACGAACCTCTATCCGACCGTAGGCGCCGAGCTTATCTTTTATTTTATTTAAAGTAGTTTCAAATCCAGGTAAACTGGCCAAATCAACCCGCCGCACCACAGAAACATTAAGCAGGCATTGCGGAAATTCCACCAGGTCGGCGCTGAGTTCTGCCAGCGTTTTGCCCGTTTCTACCATGGCTTCAGCCATCTTTAAAGTGGTCAACAGGCCATCACCCGTGGGCAAGTTATCTAAGAAAATAGTATGGCCCGAACGTTCACCACCCAGGTTGGCTCCCTGGCGCAGCATTTCTTCAAGGACAAAGCGGTCGCCTACGCGGGTTCGCACCAGCTTGAGGCCTAATCGGGAAAGGGCTACTTCCAAACCAAAGTTGCTCATGATCGTGCCCACTACCACCGGCGAATTGAGACGACGCTTTTGACGCATAAATTTGGCTAAAATAAAAAGAGTGTGATCACCGTTGAGGATTTTACCTTTCTCGTCCACAAAGATAGCCCGGTCAGCATCTCCGTCATAAGCCACTCCTATGTCCACGTCGTTGGCTTTCACCACTTCCGCTAAGTTTTCCGGGTAGAGCGAGCCACAATGGACATTGATGTTTCGGCCGTTAGGCTGGTTATGGAGAGGAAAAACTTTGAAGCCTAATTGAGCAAAAAGCTGTGGGGCGATGGAGGAGGCAGCGCCGTTAGCACAATCTACCGCTATTCTGACTCCTCGCCACATGCTAACGGAAGCAAAACTCTTGATGAGAAAATTCATGTATTCTTCAGCAAGAGATAGGTCAATCTCGGGCCGGAGGGTTTCTTTCGCCCGGGCGAAAATTTGCTCCCTTGAATTTTCCGTCTGCCTCTCGAATCCTTCCTTTATTTCGGTTTTTTCCCTATCTTTTCCGGCGCTTAACTCAGCCAGCATCTTTCTTTCCAGTTCTTCCTCTTCCTGGTCAGGAAGCTTGTAACCGTCGCGTTGAAAAATTTTTATGCCGTTATCCTCATAAGGATTATGTGAGGCAGAAATGACTATTCCCGCGCTCAAACGTCGATTCCTGGTGAGAAGGGAAACCGCGGAAGTCGGAATTTCACCGGCCAGAAAAACACCACAACCAGCAGCCTTGATAGCCTGGGTTAAAATATAAGCCAGCCACGGGCTGGACTCCCTCGTATCCCATCCAACAACTGCTTGGGGGAAAAGGTCCTTCCGCTGGAGGAGGGAAACAAGGTTTTTTCCCAGGCAAGTAACATTTTCTTCGTTGAGGGGAAATTCTCCTGCTCGGCCACGCAGGCCGTCAGTCCCAAAAAGCTGTCCCATCTTCTCGTCTCCTTTTAAGATATTAGGGATTATAGTGAAAAGAAGAGGAATTGCCAATAATCCTTAGGCTGAAATCAAGAGTTTATTTCATTTGATTATTTTATTTGAGGCAATCCTTCGTCGTAAAACATTCTGTTTATGCATGGGCCATATTCCGGAGTGTCGGCTCTTTGTCTTGCCCCATCCATTATCCCAAGAAGCGAGCTCCCTTCCCTCGAAATGGCGAAAAGTTTAGCCTTTATCTTTTTCCGGTAAGGGTTACGCTCGAGACTATAAAGTCGTCGTCTATTTCTTTTTAGCCGGAGGGGCTTCTCGTTGTTTTTCTTGAATAAAAATCCTTACCCTGGCTTTTGTCTGAGAAGAGGCCAGTCGTAACTCAGGCCGGGGAAGGATGAGGTCGGCTTCAAATTCAGTTGTTTGCGTCAGAGACGAAATATCAATGGGCGATGTCCTGACCTTATCTTTAGTCTTAACCCGGCTTTCCGGTCCCCTAACTGTGACCTGCGTCGGGATGACCTCTATCTTGGTCAGCTGATATTCAGGGGGAAGGACACCGACCAGGGTTGGTGTAACCTCGAGAGTGGCTTCTTTTGATTTTTCAAGCTTGAGGTTGACTTTATTAGGTGAGATGCGAATAACTTCCGCTCCGGCTGGCAAACTCACCATCGAAGAATTGATGGGATATTCTTCTTGCAAAAGACTTGCCTTTTCCAGGTTGAGTTTAATGAAGACATTAGCCGGCGTAATCTGGGAAATAAGCCTGTTCGGCGCCCTGAGGGTCACATCAGCCGTGGCGGGCGGCTTTTCGACGAGTTCGAGGTCAGAGGGAAGGTTGTATGTTTCCAGAGAAACGGTGATGGTTTTCACGGAAAAGGTTTTTTCCTTGGGGATAAGAGCTATCCAGAGGACAAAGGCCAGAAAGAGCGAAAAAATCTTTAGCGCCCAGTTTTTAAGAAATAGGTTTCTTATCCAGCGGGTCATTGGTTTCTCAAATATGTCATTAGTTTCTTTTTCAAAATTTCTCGGTTTTCCACTTTTTCTAATCTTCCCCGGTAGGCAACAGAAATGAACCCTGTCTCTTCCGAAATTACAATCACAACGGCATCTGTTTCCTGGGAAAGGCTGACAGCAGCCAGGTGGCGTGTCCGGGTGAGGAGTTCTTCCGGTGGTGGAGTGGCCGTGAGAGGTAAGAGGCAACCAGCAGCGATAATTTTATCCCCACGGATAATCACCGCTCCGTCATGAAGAGGAGAGTGTGGGGTAAATAAATTAATGATCAGGTCACGCGAAAGAATGGCTTCAAGCTTGGTGCCTAAATCGGCGTAACTTGCCAGAGAGATATTCTTTTCGATGGCTATCAAGCCACCGATGTGGCGTTGGGAAAGATATTCTACGGCCAGTAAAAGCTCCTCCAGGCTTGCTTCCAGGGATTTTAAGGCTAAAGGCCGTCGAAAAGGCTGTGAGCCTATACCGGTCAGGAAGCGCCGTATTTCTCCCTGGAAAAGGACAATCACGGCGATAATAAAATAATTGATAAAATTTTTGACCAACCATTGGGAAACCGCCAGTTTGCCCCATTGAGAAGCCAGATAAAAGAGGCCCACGATGGCGATCCCCAGGGCCATCTGATAAGCCTTGGTATCTTTGATGAGCAATAATAAGGAATAAATGATGATAGCCACCAGGAGAATATCCAGGGCATCGCCCAGCGTCATATGTTTTATCAGGCTAACTATATTATTGAACATGCTCAACTGATTCCGTCGGAGAAACTAGGCGTTTTTCGTAAAGAATGGCTTCTGTCACTGCGACAGCTCTTTTTACGGCCAAAGCGTCGTGGACGCGCAGGATAGCCGCCCCGCGGATTAAACTTATAACCGCGGAAGCGATAGTCCCTTCGAGCCTTTCCTCAGGAGGTAAATTCAAGAGCTGGCCGATAAAAGATTTGCGGGAAACGCCGATAAGGATGGGGCGGCCAAGCGAGAGGAAGGCAGAAAGCTCGTTGATCAACCGTAAGTTGTCCTCCAGCCTTTTACCAAAACCAATACCCGGGTCGACGATAATCTTTTCGGGAAGAACACCCTTTTTCTGGGCCCATTCCATCCTTTCTTGTAAAAAATCGTAGATTTCCTTAACCACGTCTCCATAAACTGGGTTAAGCTGCATGGTCTGGGGTGTTCCCTTCATGTGCATCAGAATAACACCAGCTCCGCTCTGAACGGCAACTTCCACCATCTCCGGGTCAGCCCGGAGAGCGCTTATATCGTTGATGATATCTGCACCGGCCTTTATGGCTGCCTCGGCCACCGAAGCTCTCATAGTATCGATAGAAATAAGACAAGAAACGCGAGGCCGAAGCGCCTCCAGGACGGGAAGAACCCGGCGTAACTCTTCTTCTTCGGGAATGCGTTCGGAGCCTGGTCTGCTGCTTTCGCCGCCAATATCGAGGATGTCGACGCCTTGGTTAGCCAGTTCTATACCCCTTTCTACTGCCTTCTGCGGCGGAAAATATTTTCCTCCGTCATAGAAAGAATCAGGAGTGACATTGAGGACGCCCATTATCCAGGTGCGGGGGCCAATGATACAGCGCTTTCCCCTTGGCTCAAAAGGATAAGTCATTGCCTCCTCAAGAACGGTCGGCGGTCTTGTTTTCTTGACCGGGATTAACTCCTGTCTCTTTTACCGAGCTCGAAGCTGTCTCTGGCTGAGAGGCCAGCCTTTTGCGCGGGGTTAAACTGATTCTCGGCTTAGCTTTTTTTATTCTGCCGACAATCCGCCCAATCTCGTCACTGTCAAGAATTTCTTTTTCGAGTAGTGCCTGCGCTAATCGCAGGAGCTTGCGTCGATTCTTACGCAGTATTTCTTCTGCTCGCTGGTAATTTCGGTTAATTATTTTTTTCACTTCCTCATCTATGAGCTCGGCCGTGCGCTCACTGAAATTTTTGTGTGTGGCTAACTCTCGGCCCAAAAAGATGAGGTCATCCCTTTCGCCAAAAGTTAGAGGACCCAAATCCGACATACCCCACTGGCAGACCATCTTCCGGGCAATTTCGGTAGCTTTCTCAAAATCGTTGGCCGCCCCGGTAGTTACTTTATTCAAGAAAAGTTTTTCCGCCACCCTTCCTGCCAGAAGAACAGAAAGCTGGGCTTCTAAATAATCCCGGCTGTAGGTGTATCTGTCATCAAGAGGCAGTTGCTGGGTGACGCCAAGGGCTAAACCACGAGGAATAATCGTGACCTTATGGATAGGGTCAGCCTCGGGGATGATTGCTGCCACCAGGGCATGACCGGCCTCGTGGATAGCCGTGTAAGTCTTCTCTTCCTCGCTGATGATCATGCTCTTGCGTTCAACACCCATGAGCACTTTATCCTTGGCATATTCCAGGTCAGCCATGGTCACCCGGTCCTGGCCACGGCGAGCGGCGATGAGGGCTGCTTCATTGACCAGGTTAGCCAGGTCAGCCCCCGAGAACCCGGGAGTCGAGCGAGCAGTAACTTTTAGGTCAACGTCTTTATCTAACGGAATTTTCTGCGTATGGACTTTAAGGATTTCTTCGCGACCTTTGACATCAGGCATGTTGACGACTATCCGGCGGTCAAAACGTCCAGGCCGCAGAAGGGCGCTATCGAGAATATCGGGTCGGTTAGTGGCCGCGATGAGAATGATTCCTTCGTTTGAATCAAACCCGTCCATTTCGACGAGGAGCTGGTTCAGGGTCTGTTCTCTTTCATCGTGGCCTCCTCCTAAGCCCGCTCCCCTCTGGCGGCCCACGGCGTCGATTTCATCGATGAAGATGAGGCAGGGAGCATGCTTTTTCCCCTGGTCGAAAAGGTCGCGCACGCGCGAAGCGCCAACACCGACAAACATTTCCACAAAATCAGACCCGCTGATGGAGAAAAATGGCACACCCGCTTCCCCGGCTACAGCTCGGGCGAGGAGAGTCTTTCCTGTGCCCGGTGGTCCGACGAGCAAGACGCCTTTAGGGATGCGGCCGCCCAATCTTTGGAACTTATGGGGGTCTTTCAAGAATTGGATGATTTCCTGGAGCTCCTCCTTAGCCTCATCTACGCCGGCGACATCTTTAAAGGTGATTCTTTTTTGCGTTCCCTGAAAGAGCTTGGCCCGACTCTTGCCAAAAGAAAGGGCTTTGTTTCCACCGGCTTGCATCTGCCTCATGAACATAATCCAGAAAAGGATAAAGAGAAGCAGCGGGAACCAACTAAGAAGGTAGGAAAACCAGGGTGCTCGGGAGGTATCCTTGACGTTTATGTCAACTCCGTTCTCCCGTAAAATTTTAACCAGGTCGTTGTACTGGGCCGGGGAAACTGTCTTGAATTCATCGCCACCTTTCATTACACCCCGGACCAGATTACCCGAAATGGTGACGCTCTGCACTCGCTTGGCCTCCACGCTGTCCAGAAACTCGCTGAAAGTCATTTCTTTTCTGGCGATCTGGGACGTCTGGAATAGGCTCCAGAGAACAATCACCACTGCTCCAGCAAGAAGCCAGAACAAAGCGCTTCGCCAGGGAGTTGTTTTTCTACTCGGTATCATTGGCCTTTCTTTTATTTCTTTTTTTATTTTATCATTTTTTTTCTTGAATGTTAACCCCCCTCCATAGCTTATAAGAAGCCAGAATTATGGGCGAAAGCCAGGGGAACCTGGAATCAGCTTAGACCCTCATGTTTAGAGTTGTGGAAATATTTTAGGGTTGTCTTCCTTTATTCTTCTTTTTTGTCTCTCCAACCACGCTCAGAGAAACGGACACTTATTGTAATTCGGCCAAAAATTTTTTTACCCCATTGGCAGATGAGCCAAAAAAATTGAATTTTTATTTAAATATTAATAAACATTATGGGGCTTATTTTATTTCTTTGAGCCAGCCATTGACTTTTTCGATTAATGCCTGGTCTTTAAGAAGGGGCAAAGCCTTTTCCAGGTTTTGGCGAGCCTTCTCCTTTTCGCCCAGGTTGAGATAGGCGATGCCGAGGTTGATGAGCATTATTGGGTCTTGAGGTGAGAGGAGAAGGGCCTGCTCAAAACAAGCTGCTGCCCGGCGGTATTCTTTTTTCTCGTTCCAGGCCACACCGAGCAGATTATAAACCGAACCATCCTTCGGGTTGCTTTCAGCCGCTTTCAGGCCAAAAGAAATGGCTTCATCATATTTTTTCAGGTCAAGTAAAACCCGGGCTAACCAGAAATACGAGGCCTTATAACCAAGTTCGACGGCCCGGCGGTAGGCCTGTTCGGCTGATTCGGCTGAGCCCATGTCTTGATAGACCACACCGAGGTTGTGATAAGCTTCCCCCGCATCTGGCTTAAGCTCGACGGCTTTGAGCAAAGCTTCGACGGCTTTGGGATAATCTCTTTTCTGGTGATATATCAGGCCAAGCAAGTTGTAAGACGGATAATGATTGGGGTCAAGAGCCAAAGCTTGCTGGAGAGAATCAAAAGCTACGTCGGGAAGTTGATATTTCATCGCCACCACCGCTTTTTGGTAATGATATTGAGGGTCTTTTTCTGGGTCAGGCGCAGTTTTTGGTTTCTCGACAGCACAGCTCGTGAGGAGAATAAGAGTGAGGAGATTTATCCCCAAACGCCGCCAAAAAAAACAACATATCGCCTGTTTTTCAGTCTTTTTCATCGGCTAAGTCATTTTTAACAAAACGTCTTAAGAAGTATTTTTATCATGAAAATAGAGCCGAGGCAAAGGGTGGAGATGTAAGGCGAGCACCCTGGCTCTGCTCAGGCCGGGTTTTGATAGAAAGAGGCTCTTGGCAGAGCAAATCTTCTACCAAGGACGGATATAGGGACATTAAACTGTGTATGAGCCGGCCTAATAAGCATTTTCAATTCCTCCTGGCTCAGGAATTTTTTTATGATGTCTGTAAGCGCTTGGATCTCTAATTCCTTCTCCGCCAGAAGTCTTTTTAGTCTTGAGTTTTCCTCTTCCAGGACTTTGAGGCGTTTTGCTTCCGAGGCATTCATGCCTTTGTATTTCTGCCTCTATCGGTAATAGTGTTGGCAGCAATACCGTATTTCCTGGCCACAGAAGAGATAGAGTTTCCCGGGAGCTCGGCCTCAGCCATTATTTTGATAATCTGGTCGGGAGAGAACTTATTCGGTCTCATGGCTGTGCTCCTCCTCCCTATAATTCATTATAATATCCCACATAACAAGTGTCTCATTTTTGGGGAGCACCTCAAAGGTAAGGTAAGGTAAGGTAAGGTA
>FWPV01008490.1_pt1 | contig 17955 bp, 19 predicted proteins | sample 2228371 | NCBI WGS metagenome assembly FWPV01 (sample SAMEA103939776, study PRJEB20133) | metagenome | reverse complement strand
GCACAATCGAATATCCAGTTCCGGTTTCGTTCATCCTTTCTCAGAGGAGGGGCTCTTATGTTATACGGAAGCGAGAGTATCAAAGACGCATTGATCAGGCGCGGCGTGTCCCGGCGCGACTTCTTGAAGTTTTGCACGCTGATGGCCGGCGCACTGGCTCTTCCGCGGGGATCGGCCGGCATGATCGGAGCCGCGCTGGCCGCGGCCAAACGCACCCCGGTGATCTGGCTCGAGCTGCAGGACTGCGCCGGCTGCACGGAAGCCTTTCTGCGCGCCTCTCACCCGACGGTGGCGGAGATCGTCCTGGATATCCTTTCGGTGGACTATCACGAGACGATCATGGCTGCCTCAGGCAAGCGCGCAGAAGAAGCCAAAGCCGCCACCATAGAAGCCGGGGGCTACCTGCTGGTGGTAGAAGGCTCTCCGACGGTGGGCGACGACGGGGTCTATTGCTGCATCGGCGGGCGCTCATCGGTCGATATTCTTGAGGAGGCTGCGGCGAATGCGATTGCTGTGGTGGCGGTCGGCAACTGCGCCACCTTTGGCGGCCTGCCCAAAGCCAGCCCGAACCCGACCCAGGCCGTCGCGGTCATGGATCTGGTCAAGGATAAGCCGGTCCTGAACATCCCCGGCTGCCCGATGAACCCGGTCAACCTGACCGCCACGGTGGTGCACTTCCTGACCTTCGGGGGGCTGCCCGAGATGGACGAGCTCCACCGCCCTCTGTTCGCCTTTGGCCACCTGATCCATGACAACTGCGAGCGCCGCGGTCATTTCGACGCAGGCGAGTTCGTCCGTGCCTGGGGCGACTACGGCCACCGCAACGGCTGGTGTCTGTACCAGATGGGCTGCAAAGGTCCCATGACCTACCAGAACTGCCCGACCGTACGCTACAACGACGGCACCAACTGGCCGATCGGCGCCGGCCACCCCTGCATCGGCTGCGCCGAGCCGGATTTCTGGGACGTGCCCACCTACACCCCGATCAAACTGCAGGATTACCTCCCGCCCGAGACGTATCCGCTGGTGGGCGAGGCGCCGGGGAAGGTTACCCCGGAAGGGGCGGCGGTGACCGGCGGTGCGGTCGGCGTGATCGTGGGGGCCACTCTGGCTTTCGGCTACAACCTGATGACGAACCGGGCCAAAGGCGTGACGCCCGACGTGACCACCGAGGTGCCTTCGGATGAAGAACACGAGCAGGGGCACTAAGGAGAGGGGAGGGCCGCCATGGCAATAAGCCGAAGAGACTTTCTCAAGATGGCCGGCGTCGGGGTCGGGGCGCTTGCGGCGCCAGCTGCGGCGAAGGAAGCCGAGGCTGCGGCGCCGTCCGCGGATGACAGCGCCTCGATGCTCTACGACGCCAGTCTTTGCGTGGGCTGCCGCGCCTGTCAGACGGCCTGCAAGCGGCGGTCAAACCTGCCGCATGAAACCGACCCGCAAAATCTGTACGAAATGCCGCGCTATTTGAGCGCTGACACCTGGACCATCATCCAGCTCTACCAGGGCGAGAATGAGCAGTCCTTTGTCAAACACCAGTGCATGCACTGCATCGACCCGGCCTGCGTTTCCGTCTGCCCGGTCGCGGCTCTGGAGAAAACAGAGGCCGGCCCGGTGGTTTATCACCCCGAGCGCTGCATCGGATGTCGTTACTGCATGGCAGCCTGTCCGTTTGGGATCCCCAAGTCGCAGTGGGACAAACCCCTCCCGTTGATTCAGAAATGCGACTTCTGCGCCGACCGTCAGGCCAAAGGCGAGGCGCCGGCCTGCGGCGAAGCCTGCCCGACCGGCGCGCTGATCTTTGGTAAGCGCAAGGAGATGCTGAGTACAGCCAAGGGGCGTCTCGCGGCGGATCCGAGCTTCGTCCAGCACGTCTACGGTGAAACCGAAGCGGCTGGAACCTCGATGCTGTACATCTCCAAGGTCGCCTTTGATAAGCTCGGCTTTCCCGAAGTGTCGGACACCAATTTCCCAAAGATCACCTGGCCTTACATGCTGGCAGTCCCGGGCGTGGTCGGCGTGATGGTCACGCTCAGCACCGCAATTTACTTTATCACCCGCCGCAAGGGCATTAATAACAACAACAGAAAGGAAGGCTGAGATGGGCGCCCGCGCTGACCAATTGTGGACCACTCGTTTTCCCCAAATTAAAATGCGGCGCTACCCGATCGGCCCCGGCATGGTGTTGATCTGGGTGCTCGGCGCTTTTGGCATGGGCGTGGCGGTATGGCGCTGGTTCGTCGGCCTGGGCCCGACGACCAACCTGAGCGATGGGCGCGGGTGGGGTTTGTGGATTGCCTTTGATATGATGGCTGGCATCGGTCTGGCAGCTGGCGCTTTTACCGTGGCGGCGATTGTCTATATCTTCAACTTGAAGCGGTTCTATCCGATCGCCCGCCCGGCGATCCTGACCGGGTTTATCAGCTATATCCTGGCGGCGTTCACCCTGCTGGTTGACCTGGGGCAGCCGCAGCGAATCTGGCACCTGATCATCTATTGGAACATCCATTCGCCGCTGTTCGAAATCGGCTGGTGCGTGATGGCCTACACGACGGTGCTGGCGCTGGAATTCAGCCCCGTGTTGTTTGAATGGCTCGGCTGGAAAGTGCCGCTTAAGATCATCCGCGCGATCACGATCCCTCTGATCGTCGCCGGTATCACGCTTTCGACCATGCACCAATCCACGCTGGGAACCATGCTGACCATTCTCCCCTGGCGGATCCACCCATTGTGGTATTCTCCTCTGCTGCCGCTCTATTTCTACCTGACGGCGATCGCCGCCGGGCTGGCGATGACCGTGTTCGAATCGTTCCACTCGGCGCGCACCTACGGATACCCGTTCGAGCTGGGCGTGCTTTCAAGGGTGACCAAAGTCATCCCCTGGGTGCTCGGCATCTACTTTGTGATCCGCATGGCGGATATGGCGATTAACGGGAAATTTGCCCTGCTGCTGGAGGGCGGCGCGCCAACCACCATGTTCCTGATCGAGATGATCGGCGGAGTCCTCGTTCCGATCGCCTATTTCGCCGATCCGCGCACCCGCAACGATACAAACGGAATTGTCTGGGGAGCTTATTTCACCATGGGCGGTTTGATCCTCTACCGCCTCCATGCGGCCCTGGTATTCATGAACGGGGCGGTTTACATTCCTACCTGGTCCGAGCTCGCGGTCACCGTCGGATTGACCTGCCTGGGGATCATCATGTACGACCTGGCTGTTCGGTTCCTGCCGATGTTCCCCGAACCCACGCCAAAAGCAGTCAAAGAGCTTTAATCCCTGCAGAAAAGATAAGGAGAACCCACCTATGCCCAAGATTGCCATCGATCCCATTACCCGCATTGAGGGTCACCTGCGCATCGAGGTTGAGGTTGCAGACGGTCAGGTGACCAAAGCCTGGAGCAGCAGCACCATGTTCCGCGGCATCGAAATTATCCTGAGGGGACGCGATCCGCGCGAAGCGTGGACCTTCACCCAACGTATCTGCGGTGTTTGAACGACGGTACACGCGCTCAGCTCCGTGCGAGCTGTCGAAGATGCCCTGGGGATCAAAATCCCGACCAATGCCCGCCTGATCCGTAACATTATTGAAGCCATTCAATATGTGCAGGATCACGTTATCCATTTCTATCATCTCCACGCCCTGGATTGGGTGGATATTGTCAGCGCGCTCGATGCTGACCCGGCTGCGACCTCCGAACTGGCCCAATCGATTTCCACTTGGCCCAAATCCAGCGCCAGCTATTTCAAAGGCGTCCAGGACCGGATCAAGAATTACGTCGCCAGCGGCCAATTAGGCCCGTTTGGCAACGCCTATTGGGGGCACCCGGCCTATAAACTTCCGCCGGAAGCCAACCTGATGGCAGTCGCCCACTACCTGGAAGCGCTCGACTGGCAGCGCGAGGTGATCAAGGCTCACGCCATCCTCGGCGCGAAGAATCCGCATCTGCAGACCTATCTGGTCGGCGGCATGGCGGTACCGGTGGACCCCAACAGTCAGTCGGCGATCAACGCCGATAAAATCGCCATGCTGCTCTCGCTGTTCGAGAAGGCCAAAGACTTCGTCGAGAGGGTCTATCTGCCGGACGTGCTGGCGGTGGCGCCCTTCTACCTCGAATGGGCCGGTCTGGGCGAAGGCCTGGGCAACTTCCTGTCCTACGGCGACCTGCCGCTGGTTGACGACGCTGAACCGAATAACCCGTCCCAGCTGTTCTTCCCCCGCGGGGTAATTCTGAACCGCGACCTGAGCAAGGTTCACCCGCTGGACGAAGCCTTGATCAGCGAGTACGTCACCCACTCCTGGTTCTCCTACGACGACGAGGGGAAGGGTATGCATCCCTCGGTCGGAGAGACCAACCCGAACTATACCGGTCCCAAGCCGCCCTACGAGTTCCTGGAAACCGACCAGAAGTACTCCTGGCTGAAGGCTCCGCGCTACGACGATAAGTCGATGGAAGTCGGCCCGCTGGCGCGCATGCTGATCGCTTACGCCTCGGGTCACGAGCGGGTGAAATACTGGGTGGATGCCGTGCTCAAGGCGCTGGACGCTCCGGCGACGGTTTTGTTCTCCACCCTTGGGAGAGTGGCTGCCCGCTGCGTCGAGACGGTTGTCCTGGCTGAGCAGCTTGCCCCCTGGACGAAGGAACTGGCGGCCAATATCGCCGCCGGCGACCTGCGCATTCACGATAACGCCAGCTGGAACCCGGACCTGTGGCCGGCCGAGGCGATGGGCTGGGGCTGGAGCGAGGCTCCGCGCGGCGCGCTCGGGCACTGGATCCACATCAAGGATAAGAAGATCGCAAATTACCAGGCGATCGTGCCCTCCACCTGGAACGGCTCCCCGCGCGACGCGCACGGCGCACCCGGCGCCTACGAGGCGGCGCTGGTCGGCACCCCGGTCGCCGACCCGGAACAGCCGGTGGAAATCCTGCGCACGATTCACTCGTTCGATCCGTGCATGGCCTGCGCGGTCCACGTGCTCGATCCGCAAGGGAAGGAGATCACCCGCGTCACGGTGATGGATTAAGGCTGAATGAAAAAGACCCTTGTGCTCGGGGTGGGCAACCTGCTCCTGTCGGACGACGGAGTGGGCATCCACACCATCCAGAGATTGCAGGCGGCGCAGACGCTTCCTGAGGAGGTTCAGATCCTGGACGGGGGAACCTGCGGCCTGGACCTCCTCCAGTTCCTGGAAGGCGTTGAGCGTCTGATCATCGTGGACGCGGCCCAGATGGGCAAGCCGCCCGGAACGGTCGTGCGCATGGAAGGCGAGCAGGTGCCGGCGTTTCTCTCGCTGAAAACCTCGCCGCACGAAATCGGACTGCCCGAGCTGCTCTTTGCAGCCAAACTGACCGACATCTACCCCGCGGAGGTGGTGGTGTACGGCGTGCAGCCCGACTCGCTTGATACCAGCTTGAGGCTCACCCCGGCGGTAGAGGCGCGGGTGGACGAGCTGGCCGCGCTGGTGACGGCAGAAGTCCGGCGGGCGGATTGAGCCCACGGATTGCGCGGCGGTACGCAGAAGATTCCCGGATTTTTCGAAGGGGGATTGCGCGCTGGAACTGGCCGCGGCCCGCGGGCAGGGTTGGGGCGTTTAACGGCGGGCCGGTCAGGCGGCTGCCGGTTTCCAATCCATCCACGCCCGATTGGCTGGATTGAGGATGGCCGTCTGGTCTGGTCAGGGAGCCAGATGAACTCAACCCTCAAACCAATCTGCGAATTCTGCGATAATTGTTCATATGCCGATCCATCCCTTCGCTCCGATCGTCCTCGCCCACATCAAGCGCTATCCGCTGATGCAGCCGGCCGACCTGTACAAGCTGGCCCACCAGGCAGCCATGGGCAGCGAGCATGCGGTTTCTTCTGAGGCCGCCGCCCGCTCCTGGCTGGAACGCGAACTGGCCGAGCTGGGTGACGGACCACCGGAGCCGCTGCTCGAACCGATCTCGCCCGACGGTCGGGTCCTCCGCTGCCACCTGCGCCCATACCTCAAAGCCGGGCATGACCCCGAGTCGCTCCTTCAGGCGTTCGTGCGCGGCGCCAATCAGGTCAGCGGGGACGCGGAACTGCTGCGCTCCTACCTGGATGCAATCCTGCGTCTGGCGGCGGCGGGGAAAATCGGGGCCGATGCAGGGGCGTTAGGCGCTCTGTTCGCGGAGATGGAAATGGCGGGCTGGCCTGCGGCTCGCCACTCGCTGGTCTACCAGCAGGCTTACCGCCCCGCTTACCGGGTGGTGATCCGCGAGCTGCTGCCGGCAGGGATGCGCCGATTGGGATGACAATTGGTTATAATAGGTTCATAAATAAATCCTGATCAAGGGCTGTGTTTGCTGGAAAAGGGGGCTGAAAGGGTTTGGTTCCTTGGATACGCGGACTCTGACAGATACGGTCGTTTTTTCGTTGATCGCGGCTCTGGTGCTGGTGATTGCCGTGGCGGTTGTATATGTTTTCTACCGCAGCAGGCAGCAAAGCGCGGCCCTCGCTATCCAGCAAAAAAAGGAACTGGAAGAGCGATTTCGGAATGCAGTCTGGTCGTCGGCGGTGGTCACCGCCTCCTCCAGCATGGCGGTACAGGAAGCGGGCAGGGAAAAAGTTCAGGTCCACCTGGAGCTGGATGTGGAAACGCCGGAAGGGCAGCGGTATCCGGCCAGAGCCGCTTGGTGGGTCGATCCCGAATACCTGGGTCTGCTCAGACCGGGCGAGAGCGTGTTGATTCGCATCGATCCGCTGGACGGGATGCGCATCTATCCCAACGTGGATTGGGCTCAACCCCTCGAGTGGGGGGAAGATTAACTCCACGCGGTGAGCGGCAATTCAGCCAGCCTTGCCAGAGATGCGCGCGGGCGGCCTGTTGAGCGAAGAAACCTGCTAGAGGCTGTATCAGGTTAAGGGGGAGGATATTTGTCTATTCATATCATAATTGTTATAATTTTGATCATGATAAAGATATTCCATCCGCTGGTGTCGCAAGGGAGAACGGCCGCAAATCACGGCTGTCAGAGGTAGCCGCATGCAAAAACAATTAAAGCGAGAAAGGATCACGCTGGGCGGCGGCTGTTTCTGGTGCCTGGAGCCTGTGTTCAGGGCGCTGGAGGGGGTAGAGGACGCGGTGGTTGGGTATGCCGGCGGGGGCGTTCCTGATCCATCCTACGAGCTGGTCTGCACCGGGATGACCGGGCATGCCGAGGTGGTCCAGGTCACCTTCAATCCGGCTGTCATATCGTTACGGGAAATTCTGGAAGTTTTCTTTTCGGTCCACGATCCAACCACGCCCAACCGCCAGGGCGCGGACGTCGGCACCCAGTATCGCTCGATTATCCTGTATCACGACCCGCGGCAGAAGCAGGTGGCTGGCGAGGTGATTGCCGAACTGAATGAAAAGGGGTTGTGGAGCGCTCCTGTGATCACGGAGATCGCCCCGCTGCATGCCTTCTATCCTGCCGAGGCCTATCACCAGGGATACTACGAGAAAAATCCCTGGGCCGGGTATTGCCAGGTGGTGATCCGCCCCAAACTGGACAAGTTCCGCTCGAAATATTCCGACCGGCTGAAACAATCCGGATAAGGCCGCTGTCAGCCAGGCTGCAGGGAGGGATGCAGCCATTGAAAATTGGTCAATCAGGGGAGATATTGGTTCGTTCCCCAGCGGTACTCTGAGTTCTCTTTGGAAAAAAATTCAAAAAGAGGATAAAATAGGATGCGTTCGTTCCGCTGAATCGGGTGATCCTATCAAGGCGAGGCGACCTGTCGATTTACACATCCCAAATGGACCGTTAACCCCAATATACAACTATGAAAGCCTCATTGAAACCGCTCGAACTTCACAAGTTTTGGAGAATTGGTCTGTGGCTGATTCTCCTGGCAGCGCTTGCGTTCTCTGCTTCCACCGCAGCTGCCCAGGAGGAAACGCCGGCTGCTGGAAACCAGCCTGTCCGCATCTACATGTTTTGGGGCGACACCTGTCCGGTTTGCGCCCAGGCCAAGCCTTTTATCGAATCGCTGGTGGAGAAGTACGACGGCGTTGAGTTCATGTCCTATGAGATTTACACCAACGTTCCCAACCGGGCCGTCTTCGAAAAAATGGCCGCCAAATTCGGCTTCGAGCCCCAGGCCGTCCCAACCTTCTTCATCGGGGATTATCATATCGTTGGCTATAACGAGGAAGTGGGTCGGCAGATCGAGCAGCTGGTTCAAAACTGCCTGGCGAACGGCTGCCCGGACGCCGGTTCGGGTGTGGTGGACGCTGCCCCGGGGGTTCAGCCCAACCCTGAGCCAACCCAGCCGCCCAACAATCCGTTGGAGACTCACACCGTAAAACTGCCGATTATCGGCACGGTCAACCTGGAAAACCAGTCGCTCTTTGTGGCGACGTTGTTGATCTCCTTTATCGACGGCTTCAACCCTTGCTCGCTTTGGGTGCTCTCGATGCTGCTCGCCCTGACCATCCACACCGGGTCGCGGAAAAAGGTGGTTTGGATCGGCCTGGTTTTTCTTACCGTCACCGCCTTGATCTATGCCCTGTTCATTGCCGGCCTGTTCAGCGTATTGAAGATCGTCAGCTTCGTTGGCTGGATCCAAGTGCTGGTGGCGCTGGTGGCGGCTTTCTTCGGGATGGTCAACATCAAGGATTATTTCTTTTATAAAGAGGGGCTGTCCTTCACCATATCGGACGAGAAGCGTCCCGGGATCATCAAGCGCCTGCGGGCGGTGATGGACGCCAGCCAGTCGTTCTGGGGGCTGACCGGCGCGACGATCGTCCTGGCCGCCGGCGTCTCTCTGGTAGAGTTTTCCTGTACGGCCGGCTTCCCGGTGCTGTGGACCAACCTGCTGACCGCTCAAAATGTGGCGGCAGGAGTGTTTATCCTTCTGCTGGTGGTCTACATGCTCATTTACCAGATCGACGAGCTGGCCATCTTCTTCGGCGCAGTAGCCACGCTGCGCGCCAGCCGCCTGCAGGAGAAGCAGGGACGGATCCTCAAACTGATCGGCGGGGTATTGATGCTCACTCTGGCGGTGGTGATGATCATCAATCCGGAGATTATGAACAGCCTCTCGACTTCGCTGGGGATCTTCGGGATCGCCTTTGCCATCACCGGCCTGATCCTGATCGTCCACCGCTCGATTTTGCCTGCTTACGGAATCTGGATCGGCACAGAAGCTCGGCCGAGTACGTTTAAATACAAACGCGGAAAACCTCTCCAGGGGAGCAGGCGCGACCGCCGCAAACACCGCCATGGGCGGTGAGGGATCCCGGCGGGGCGGGGATGCAGCTCTCTCCGATCAGTGAACTGTTCTCGGTTCTGATCGTCTCGCTGGTTGCCGGACTGGGGACGAGCGTCGGCGGGTTGATCGCAGTCTGGCGCAGACCGGGCAAGCGGCTCTTCGGTCTGTTGATGGGCATCACCGCCGGCGTGATGATCAGCCTTTCCTTTCTGGAGCTGGTCAATAAGGCCTGGGAACTGGCCGGCTGCCAAACCGCAACCCTTGGCTTTGCCGCCGGGGCGCTTCTGATGTTCGCCCTGGATTATTTTGCGCCGCACATGCGCTTTGGCGAACGGGAGGTCCGCCAGGTGAGGGAGATCAGCGAGCCGCGTTACGAGCCGCTTCATCGAATTGGCCGGCGCTGGCAGCACGGGCGCATGCGCCGCAAGACGGTTATCACCGACCGCCAGCTATGGCACACCGGCATGCTCCTGGCGGTCGGGATCACCCTCCATAACATTCCCGAAGGCGTCGCGGTCGGCGCGGGTTATGTTCACGAACCGGCTTTTGGGATTTTTGTGGGAATTGCCATCCTGCTGCACAATATTCCGGAAGGAATTGCGACGGCGCTGCCTCTCTGCAAGAGCGGCGTCTGCCGCTGGGACGCGTTCCGGGTCGCGATGCTCTCCGGTTTGACCGAACCGATCGGTGCGCTGATGGCCGCCGTATTTCTCCGCGCTTTCGCCGGGTTCGTCCCGGCGTCTTTGGCCTTTGCCGGAGGAGTGATGGTCTTCATCACCCTGGACGAGTTGCTCCCCGCGGCCCGGCAGCACGGCAACCAGCATACGGTGGCTTTTGGGATCATCCTTGGGGCGATCTTTGTTTTCTTATTATCCGGATGGCTGGGGGTATAAATCCCGGGATTGCGGTATCCTGCGAAAGCAGCGCTCAGGATTGTGAAGCGGCATCATGTAGGGCGCTGCGGGGATACTCCTTCCGTGTGAAGGGCTGCTGGCGTGGATGCTCTTTTTCAGCCTTTCGCTTACCCGTCCCTTGCTCGGTTTTCCGCAAAAGGACCCCACCCTATGGCTGCTGGGCGATCACTATTCAGGGCTGGCCATCACTACATTGGAGCTCGCGGCCTGGCTGATCCCGTTCCTGACTTTCCTCGCTTTTCTCATCCCTTCCCTTAAGGTGCAGGTTCGCGCAGGCGCCGGTGATCTGATGGTCATCCGCTTGCAGAAGATGGGAAAATTTGATACTGTCATTACGCTCCTCAGCCTGGTCATCACCCTGTTCTGGTGGGGATTGCTCCTGCTCAGCCGTTTGGGATTGTTCTGACACCGCATTCGCGAGGGGGGAACAGGCAGAAACGCCGCGCCGATTGCATTCCGCGGACCCACAGGAAAAACCCAAAGGAGCGAGGAAGCCCCTCGCTCCTTTGGGTTCAGAGTATTCAGTTGTCTGAATTAGAATCCGCGGCCGCCGCGCTGCCCGCGCTGCCCATTCCCTTGAACCTGAACGCCGCTGCCGGCTGAGGAACCGTCCACGATCGTCTGGTAAGCCTCCAGGCTCAAGTACTGCGGCTGATAAGTCTCGCCCGTCTGGCGGGAAAGGGTGGAGGTGAAAGCGCGCAGGTGATTGTACGAGCCGCTCAACAGGTTGTTGAAGACCTGCTGGACGTCCGCGTGTTCGACACCTGCCAAGGCCTCTTGCAGATCGAGGATATCGATCTCTTCGACCGCAGCCCCCACCTTGAGGGCTTCGCCCAAGGACTGGCTGCCCTGGTCGGTAAGCTGAGCATACAGGGCCTGCAGCTCAGGGTCGCTGAAGACGCCGGCTGAGGCCGCAGCGGGGTCTGCGATCTCGTAGCGGGTGAGAAGTCCGGCCACTGTTTCCATGTGAGAAGCTTCACTGGCGGCGATATTTTGGAACAGGGGCAGCCCCCATTTTTCGTAGAGGAACAGATAAACGTCGCGGGCCAATTTTTCTTCTTCGCGCATGAAGATCAGCGCGTTTTCTTCGGCGGCGGTCAGCTCGCTGCCGGGAAGGACGGACAGAATAGAACCTTGTACGGCACCCGCCTCCGGCTGGCCTGCTTCGCTTCCACCGTGCCGCTGGCCGTATTGGCCCGCCCCAGCGGCAGATTCTGACCCGCGCGCCCTGTTCTCGCTGGCGGCCAAGCTGCGGTTGATCGCGCCAAAGGTCAAAACGCCGATAACGCCTACCAGCAGTGTGATTCCTACGATTTTCTTGATCATTTTGAGGTTCCTTTCAGCTTTTTGAAAGCATGGATTTGGTTTGGTTAAATCGGCTCGCCGGCTGACCGGATCATGCCCGCGAGCTTTCCATCGATGGCCGGGAGGGGAACGACAACACCCGGCGAATTACGTTTACCACCCAGCGCCAATGAATGGCGAAGTGGATGATGGCCGCGATGATCATTAACACCGACGACCAGGTGTGGATGGAGTCCCAGGCCGTTCGGGGGAAGAGGATCAGCGGGTCGGGATTCAGCCCGCCGTGGCTGCCTCCGACGAAGAGGAAATACACCCCGGAGACCGCGCTCAGCACAAAGGTGATCCCGATGGCGGCGTTCACCAGCAGATTGAACCTGCCGCGGGGGTTCATCGGTTCGCTGCGCCCGGCCAGTTCAAGCAAGAACCGGCGGCTCATATTGCGGATCCATTTCCAGTGTAGAGCGATGTGCAGCAGGGCAACCGCAATCATGAGCACGCTGCTCCAGGTGTGAATGTCATCCCAGGTTCGGCGGGCGAAGAGGAAGGTCAGGCCATAGGCCGGGTTCCGCCCGCCCTGAAAGCCCCCGGAGGGGGCGAAGAGGAAGTAAATTCCCGAGAGGGACGCGGCCAGCGCGCTGAGAAAAAGGCCTGCATCCATCAGCCAGTTGTATTTCGTTTGGTTAGAGGTTCGCTGTTTCATTCGTGGCACCTGATAAAGTTGATACGTCAAGAATACTTGGTGGATTTGATGGCGCAGTGAAGTTTGTGTGAAGAAATGGTGAAAAATTTCCCCTTGGTTTGTGACAAATAGGACAAAGGTGACTTTTGACTGTGACATTAATCACTATACCAGGTTGTAATAGGTTGATATGATGTTGTTTATCCGAATGCTATAACAACGTATAACAATATGAACGAATTGCTCACCACACGTCAGGTACAGGGCATCCTCAAGGTTGACCGGATCACCGTCTACCGCATGCTGCAGGACGGGCGGTTGAAGGGCGTCAAGATCGGGCAGCAGTGGCGCTTTTCCCAGTCCGAGGTTGACCGGCTGCTCGGCCGGCGCGGCGAAGAAGTCGAACTTTTCACTTCCGGCGGCGAAACGGGCTTTCCCGTCCATTGCGTGCAGGCCATTCAGGACTTGTTTTCCGAAGTCAGCCAGATCCCTGCCCTGGTGGTGGATATGGATGGACGGCCGCAGACTCAGCCGAGCAGCCCCTGCGCCTTCTGCCGGGCGCTGCTGGACAGCCCGGCCGGCGCGGACGCCTGCCGCGCTTCCTGGCGCGGCTTCGCCGAAGGCAGCCGCGGCGGCTCGAAATATTTCACCTGCCACGCCGGATTTCAATACGTCGGCGCTCCGATTGTCGATAAGACCGGGCAGGTGGGCCTGTTCCTGGTCGGACAGTTCTACTGGCAGACGCCCGATCCGCGCGAGGAAAGCGAGCGCATTCGCCGTCTGGCCCAGGCGAGCAGCGTCCCGGCCTCTACGTTAAATGCCGCCGCCGCCAGCATCCAGGTGATCCCTCCCGAGCAGCACGGGAAAGTAGAAAGCTGGCCGTTCATCGCTGCCCGGGCAGTCAACAGCATTCTGCGCGAGCGGGTCGGCTTCATTGAGCGGTTGCAGCAAATCGCCAACCTAACCCAGATTCCCTGAGGAGGAAAATCTATGAAGAAACTTGTTATCCTTGGCGCGGGCACAGCGGGCACCATGGCGGCCAACCGGCTGGCGCGCATGCTGAACATGAACGAATGGCAGATCACCATGGTTGACCAGGACCCGGTCCATTACTACCAGCCTGGTTATCTGTTCCTGCCTTTTGGCATCAATACCGAAAAGCAGATTGTCAAGCCGAAACGCAGTTTTGTCCCCAGGGGCGCCAGATGGATCCAGGCAGCCGTCGAAGCCATTGAGCCGGATCGCAAACAGGTGAGACTGGGCAGCGGCGAGACGCTGGAATACGATTTTCTGATCATCGCCACCGGAACGGATATCCACCCGGAAGAAACCCCGGGCCTGGCTGAGCATGAGTGGGGCAAGTCGATCCACACTTTTTATTCATTCGAGGGAGCGGTCGCGCTCACCCGCCATCTCTCCTCCTGGGAGGGCGGCAGGCTGGTGGTCAACGTGGTCGACACCCCGATCAAGTGCCCGGTCGCCCCTCTGGAATTCCTGTTTCTGGCCGATTGGTATTTTCATAAGAAGGGAATCCGCGACAGGGTCGAGTTGGTCTACGCCACCCCGCTCTCGGGCGCGTTCACCAAGCCTATTGCCTCGATGAAGCTGGCCGAAGTCCTCAAACGAAAGAACATCCTTGTCGAGAACGATTTCTACATCGAGCGGGTTGATCCGGATGCCAGGAAGATCATCTCCTACGATGAGCGCGAAGTCGACTATGACCTGCTGGTCAGCATTCCCCTCAACAAGGGCGCCGAATTCATCGCCCGCGCCGGCCTTGGGGACGAGTTGAACTACGTCCCGGTCAACAAACATACCCTCCAGTCCGATCAGTACGAGGATATCTTTGTGTTGGGCGACGCCTCGAACATTCCCACCTCAAAGGCCGGCTCGGTAGCCCACTACGCCGTGGATCTGTTCAGCGAGAATTTCCTCCGCCTGATCGAGGGAGAAGCGCTGGAGGAAAATTTTGACGGCCACGCGAACTGCTTCATCGAATCGGGTTTCAATAAAGGGATCCTGATTGATTTCAATTACACGACCGAACCTTTGCCGGGCACTTACCCGATCCCTGGGATCGGCCCGATGAGGCTGCTGGAGGAATCCTACATGAACCATTGGGGCAAGCTGGCTTTCCGCTGGATGTATTGGGAAGTCCTGCTGCGCGGCTATAAACTGCCCCTGCCGCCGAATATGAGCATGGCGGGAAAACGGATGCCAACAACCGCGTCCATGTCGGCTGATTGACTTTCCGGATCCCGGGGATTCGCAAACGAAATTTTCACATTTGGAGGAAAAATGGCAACAAAAACCATCGCAGGCGTCACTGTGCAGGTCAACGAAGAAGGCTTTATGACCAATCCGGGCGAATGGACCCGGGAGATCGCGGTCGAACTGGCCAAGGAAGAAGGCATTGGCGAATTGAGCGATGCCCACTGGAAGGTGATTGAATTCTGCCGCGAAGCAGCCAAATCCAGCGGCAAGGCGCCTACCCTGCGGGCGATCACCAACGGGGCCGGCGTTACGACCAAGGAATTATTCACCCTCTTCCCCAAAGGTCCGGCCAAGAAAGTCGCCCGGATCGCCGGGCTGGGTAAACCTGAGGGCTGCGTCTAGGCTGCGCGCTCGGGACACACAAATCAAAGGAGCAGCTCCATGTCTGATCAAAACGACAACACCCGAAAGATCGCTTTCATTTGCTCGAAAGGCACCCTGGATATGGCCTACCCGGCCTTGATCATGGGCTGGGCGGCGCTTGGCAACGGCGTGGACGTAACTATCTTCTTCACCTTCTGGGGCATGGATTTGATCAACAAGCACCGGGTTGATCACCTGGAAATTGCCCCGGTGGCGAACACCAGCATGAAGATGAGCATGATGGGCGTTAAGACCGGCAACCTTGGCATTCCCAACCTGATGGGCGTATTGCCGGGCATGACCGCCTTTGCCACCAGCCTGATGAATAAAAAAATGAAAGAACTGGAAGTGCCGCCGGTCCGCGAGTACCTGCAAATGCTGGTCGACGGCGGCGCCAAGCTGTACGCCTGCAAGATGTCGGTGGATATGATGGACCTCAAAAAAGAGGATTTCGTCGACGGAGTGGTGGATATCGTCACTGCCAGCGAGTTCATCGACATGACCGAAGGCGCACAGATCATCTTCATCTAGCCAGCGGGTCCATTCCATCCCGCAACCGCCCGCAGTCTCCGTGAAGCATGCGGGCGGTTTGTTTTTTCTTTCGACCTGAGTATTATCACGGTTTTTATGGAAATCTGTAATGTGGATTGGTGATCTTTATCATCCGTTTCCTGTTTTATTTTTCTTGACAGATCATGTATCATATTAATTGTCTTTTTTGCAACAAGAGCCGGACCGCTTCGCCCTGTCGAAGCTGACCCCGCGCCGCGCATCTTTCAACTCCCCCCGTGTTTAATATAGAATCCGCCCTATTCAATTTGGGCAGGAAGGGAATCGAAGGAATTCGATTCTTTCAATTATGGAAGTCGTTCCGTGCGTGATAATCAGGATCGGCTGGTGATATTGATCCCAAAACACAGTTAAAACTTCATGACCAACGAGATATCATTTACCTGGCACGCCCTCAGTCAGCAGGAAGTCCTGGAAAGGCTGGAAACCCCGCTCGAAAACGGCTTGAGCACGGCGGAGGTCGAGCGCCGCCAGGTCCAATACGGCCCTAACCTGATCAGCGAGGCGCCGCGCCCGACCTTCTGGCAAATGGTGCTCGGGCAGCTGAATAATTTCGTGATCATCCTCCTGATCGTTGCCGCGGTGATCTCGGCGGTCCTCGGCGACTGGGTTGAGGCCGGGGCGATTCTGGCGATTGTGATCCTTAACGCCGTATTGGGCGTGATCCAGGAAAGCCGGGCCGAGCAGGCCCTGGCCGCCTTGAAAAAGCTGGCCGCCCCTGAGGCGCGCGTGCTGCGCGACGGCCACCGGGTTTCGGTGCCCTCCGCGGAGCTGGTTCCAGGCGATGTGGTCTTCCTCGAGGCCGGCAACTATGTCCCGGCGGACGTGCGCCTGGTGGAGGCGGTCAACCTGCGCGTGGAAGAGGCCGCCCTGACCGGCGAGTCGCTGCCGGTGGAGAAAAACGCCGCGGTCGTATTGGAGAAGGACATCCCCATCGGAGACCGGCGCAACACAGCCTTCATGGGCACGCTGGTTTCCTACGGACGCGGAAGGGGCGTGGTGGTGAACACCGGCATGCAGACCCAGCTGGGGCTGATCGCCGGCATGCTCCAGTCGGTGGAACAGGAGGAGACTCCTCTCCAGCGCCGGCTGGACCAGCTGGGCAAACTGCTCGGCTGGGGAGCGCTGGCGATTTGCGCGTTGGTTTTTGTGATCGGCATCCTGCGCAGCGGCGGCGCGCTCGATCAAATTCTGGATATGTTCATGATCGCCGTCTCGCTGGCGATCGCCGCCGTGCCGGAAGGACTGCCCGCAATCGTGACCATCAGCCTGGCGTTGGGCATGCGCGAGATGATCCGCCGCCACGCCCTGATCCGCCGGCTTTCCTCGGTAGAAACGTTGGGCTCGGCGACTGTGATCTGTTCGGACAAGACCGGCACGCTCACCCAAAACGAAATGACCGTCACCCGGGTCTGGGCCGACGGGGAAACTTTCGAAGTCACCGGCAGCGGCTACACGCCCGCCGGCGACTTTCGCCTGGACGGGCAGGTCGTCGATCCCAGGCAATTTCCGGGATTGATGGTCTCGCTCTGGCTGGGCGTGTTGAACAACGACGCCTTTCTGGAAGTATCGCGCCAGAATGGCGGGCAGGAAACCTACCGGGTGGTCGGCGATCCGACCGAAGGCGCCATCCTGGTTTCGGCTCATAAGGCCGGGCTGCTGGCCAGACCGGTCGTCGAGGCATACCCGCGTGAGGGAGAAATCCCGTTCGACTCGGAGCGCAAGCGGATGGTTACTCTCCATCTGGCGTACGATCCTTTTCGGGAGGACGTGCGCCACATTCCTTTCGACCGCAAGGACTGGTACGTCGTGGCGGTTAAAGGGGCGCCGGACGTGGTCCTGGGGTTGTGCAGCCGGGTCCAGCCGCTGCAGGGCGGAGAGCCGCGCCCGCTGACCGAAGAAGAGAGAGTGAAGATTCTGGCGGCCAACGACGCTCTGACCGAAAAAGCGTTGCGCGTCCTGGCGGTGGCGTACAACCTGTCCCCGTCCCGGCCAGGCGAGGTCAACAGCGAGCAGCTCGAGCGCGATCTGGTTTTCGCTGGATTGATCGGGATGATCGATCCGCCGCGGCCCGAGGTTCTCCCTGCCCTTGAAAAAGCCGCCGGGGCGGGCATCCGCACGGTGATGATTACCGGCGACTATCCCAACACTGCCCGGGCCATCGCCGAGCAGATTCACCTGCTGCGCGAAGGACACCGGGTGGTCACAGGGTCCGAGATGGACGCCTGGGACGAAGCGACCATGCGGCAAATGGCGATGGAGGCCGACGTATACGCCCGCGTATCCCCTGAGCACAAGATGCGCATCGTCGATGCGCTGCGGGCCAACAATCAGGTGGTCGCCATGACCGGCGACGGAGTGAATGACGCTCCGGCGATTAAGAGGGCCGATATCGGCGTAGCAATGGGCATCACCGGCACCGATGTAGCCAAAGAAACCGCCGACATGGTGCTGACCGACGACAATTACGTCAGCATTGTCTCGGCGGTCGAGCAGGGGAGGATCATTTACAGCAACATCCGCAAGTTCGTGTATTACCTGATCTCCTGCAACCTGGCGGAAATCGCGATCATCTTCCTGGCGCTGCTCTTCGGCTGGCCCTCGCCGCTGACGGCTATCCAGCTGCTCTAGTT
>FWPV01008489.1_pt1 | contig 17955 bp, 16 predicted proteins | sample 2228371 | NCBI WGS metagenome assembly FWPV01 (sample SAMEA103939776, study PRJEB20133) | metagenome | reverse complement strand
AACCTGGATAGAGTGGTGTTATTTCAAATATTGCCCTATTTTCTTTTTCTTCTAGGATTTTTACTTTATGAGGAAGCTGGATTGGCTCTAACATAATTTTTATATAATTTTAATAATTAAACTAACGTGAATAATACTCGATAATTAATTGAGGGGTAAATCCTAATTCTAAATCTTTTTCATCTGGCAATCTTAGTATTTCCCCCATGATTTTTTCTTTATTTAAAGTAAGCCATAAAGGAGTATGGAAGTTCTGTAATTTCTTTTTCAAGGTTTCTTTTTCTTCCGCGGTTAATGTTTTAAAAGATATTTTGTCTTTTGTTTTGCAGGAGAACGAAGGGATATCCACTTTTTTTGCATTTACCAAAATCCTGCCATGACTCACCATTTGCCTTGCCGCTCTGCGGCTAGGTGCAAGCCCTAATCGAAAAACAACATTATCCAAGCGGGTTTCCAAGGAACGCAAGAGCATCAAACTGGAATTTGCTTTTGTGGAAAGAGCCTTTCTGACATAATTCCTAAATTGCCTTTCCATAACGCCGTATGCGGCCTTCACTTTTTGCTTTTCTGCTAATTGCCGTCCATAATCCGAAGCCCCTCCCCTTCTTTGTCTTTTATCACCATGCATGCCTGGGGGGTAACCGCGGCGCACAAAAGGACATTTAGGCGTATAACAACGCTCTCCTTTTAAAAAAAGTTTCTCGCCTGCTCGCCGGCATTTTTTGCATAATGAATTGATATAACGCGACATTTTTAGTGATTAGTGAGTAGTAAATAGTAAGTAGTGAATGTGAATAGTTTAAAGTTTAAGATTTATAGTTCTTACACTCTTCTGGGTTTACGTGGACGACAACCATTGTAAGGAATGGGTGTAATATCTTTGATTAAAGTTATGATTAAACCAAGAGAGGATAAAGCTCTAATTGCTGCTTCCCTTGCGCCGCCAATTCCTTTTACATACACAACTGCTTCTTTTAAACCTGTATTTTTCAATTTCTCCATAAGGTTTTCCACCACCACTTGTGCGGCATAAGGGGTGGATTTTTTTGCTCCTTTAAATCCCATCGCTCCTGCACTAGACCAAGCCAAAACATTGCCAGATTTGTCTGTAGCACTAATGACAGTATTATTGTAAGTCGATTGAATATAAATACACCCGGAAGTGACCTTTGCTTTGGCTTTTTTCTTGCTTGCTGATTTTTTATTTGTCATAAGCTAAATAAAAAATTATGTTTTTTCCGCAGCTGGTTTTCTACCAGAGCCCATGGTAATCCTTACATTCCCTCTTACTGTACGAGAATTTGTTTTTGTTCGTTGACCCCTCACAGGAAGTCTTTTGGCATGGCGAATCCCTCTGTAACTTCCGATCTCCTTTAAACGTTTGATATTTGTATAAACAATGCGGCGAAGATCACCTTCAACCTTGTAATTTTTTTCGATGAATTCTTTCAGCGTATTAACCTCTTTATAAGTTAAATCGCGTGTATGCTTATCGGGACTTATACCGACAGTTTCCAGAATTTTGTTGCTCAAAGACCGCCCTATACCATAAATATAGGTCAAAGCTATTTCTATTCTTTTATTTTCCGGAAGGTTCACTCCCGCTATTCTCACAATCATATTTTTAGTTTGTAGTTTATAGTGAGTAGTGAATAGTTATTATCCTTGCCGTTGTTTATGTTTAGGATTACTGCAGATAACATAAAGTTTGCGTTTCCGACGAACGATTTTGCAACGGTCACAAATTTTTTTTATAGATGCCCTTACTTTCATAATTTTATTCTATGCGTTTAACTATGCGGCCTTTTGTAAGATCATAAGGACTCATCTCGACCTTTACCCGATCTCCAGGAAGAATACGGATATAATTCATGCGCATTCTGCCGGAAATATGAGCCAAAATTTCATGTCCATTATCCAGCATTACTTTGAAGGTAGTGCTGGGCAAAGCTTCTTTTACAGTTCCCTCAAGAGATATAAGATCCTTATGCTTGCCCTTGTTATTTTGCATAAAGTTATATTTTATTTTTTTGAGTTTAAGCAAATTATTTAGAGATTCAAAAAAGACTAAATGCAAAAGATCTTCAATTATAAGCATTCAGTCTTGTTTGATTTTGGCTAACTTTGGCCAATTTCATTGAAATTCTTTCCGAATGCTTGTAGATCTTTCATTTTCTTCACTAATTTATCACTGTTTTCCCCTTGTGTCAAATGTGAAATAAATCTTTTTACTAATACCGGGAACCTTTTGTACCCAAAAGGGAGAAAGTTTGATATTCACCCCTTTTACTCCTTCCATGCCCAAAAGATACTCCTCTGCTTCTTTCACAGTGCGACCGCTTAAATTTTCTTTTGTTTTTTCTTCGTCAAACTTTATAAAAGCTGCTCCCTCTAAAATCACTGTTGCCTTAGTTTCTTGACTTTCATCATTATATTTAATTTCTTTAAAATCATCTACTCCCATGATTTCTTTTGAAAACAAAATTTCTTTATTTTCGCTAGTTTTGCTTTGCAGGATGCGCGAGAAAAGTTTTTTTGCATCATTTAAATTAAAAGCGATGCCAGAAATTTTGGATTTGACGGAAATCTTGAAGTTTTCCGCTTCTGATTCTTCTTTGGGATCTACTTTGTAATCAATGATTATTTGCTTTGTGCTTTGCGGCAGCCAAAGATGTGTCTTGGGCAAAACCCGAGACAACTCGTCTTTTTGTTTGCCAAATATTTTTTTGGCCAAGTTTTCTTTTGCTTTCCTTACATCATCTTCTGATACGATAGAAATTTTTTTACTGCTGCCGCCTGATAAATTACTTTTGGTTTCAGCGAAAATTATTAGTTGAGTGGCTTTCGGCAAAGCGACTAGATTTAAACGTTGCGGAGAGATGTTGCCTTTCTCTCCTACAAAATCGGCTATGATCTCTACTTCTTTGGATCCTTGGGAAGGAATAGTTATTTTGCTTTGGGTTTTAAAAATTAATCCGTCTTCAGTCGCTAATCTTGTATTATTTTTAATTGTCTGTTCTTCGCCAGTTTTATTGTAAAGAATGGCCTTCCCTTTTGCAGGTACCCCAACTTCTTTTTTGCCCTCTGTCCGAAAAGTTTCCTCGATAGACTGTTCATCTTCCAAAAATAAGCCAGGAAGAATTTTAGCAGAAAAATTTATTTCTTTTTCTTTTGCGGAAATAGTGATTGTTTCTTCAGATCGCAACGGCTCGAATTTGGGATAGACGATGATTTCTGCTTTGGGAAGCAAAACAAAAGCTATTGTTAAAATAATTACCGAAGCTGTAAACACGAAACCAAAAAAGATTTTTCTATCAAGAGAGGGCAGAATAAATTGTATTTTTCTTTGAGATTTTTTCTTTCTTATGTTAAGGTTTTCCAGAAAAAAATCTTTATTCTTTTTTCTTTGGAGAAAAAATCGAGGTTTTTTATTTAATACTTTAATAGGGACATAAGGGCCCTGGTAAAAACCCCCCTGGTAGTTTGGCTTAATTTTGAAAGGCGTCTTCCAATCTGTTGCATTCTTCGCCGTCTTTTCTTTGGCCGCTTGCTGAATTTTTTCTCTTTTGTTAATATTTTCCTTTGGAGAAATTTCTTTTGTTTTAATCTCTTTTACGAAAGTTGGTTTTATGTCGTGAGTGACTACAGCTTTTTCTCCTAAGATCTGTTTTACGGCAAACCCGCTTCTGCTGGCCAAACTGCGACCAATTCTGTCTTGAGTAATTATAATAATTTTCTGTTCCCTTCTTTGGGCTTCTTTCTTTAACAATCGAAGATTGACAAGACTTCCTAAAAGATAAGAATTTTGAGGAATGACTAAGTAAATTTTTTTTGTTTTCGCCGCTCGAAGACGATCAATAACAGAAGTGATTTCTTCATTGCTATCTATACGGATAGTCATTGATTTTGACACAGGCATCTTTATGTTTGAATTAAACGAATTATTTTTCGCAATAAATTGTCTAATATAGATTCATCTTTTACTAAATCCACAGCAATGCTGGCTAAGGCCGTAGGGGTAGCAAATTGGGGAGAGACAAGGAAATTAGTTTCGTCAATAATATTTTTTATATCACGAGGAAATAAATGTTCAATTTTTGGCTTTTGTGGAAAAGGGAGCATGCTCACCCATTTTCTCCTTTCCAGCATTTGAGTGATACCGGGGAGGAGGGAGGAGCCGCCGCAAAGTAAGATTCGGGGAGGAAGTTGTTCCGATGCGGCAAATTCCTCTAAAGATATTTCTACACCTGACAGCCAAACCTCCAAATCACATGACAAACATTTTCTAATTTTTGTTTTGAGATCAAAAGATAATCTGTTTTTACTGAAAGCAATTTTAATCTCCTCTGCTTCATCGCGACTGATTTCAAGATCTTTTTGCAGACGATTAGTAAAGGTTTCCCCTCCTATGGCGAACATTTTTGTCCCTTCCAGACCCTTGTCTCTTACTAATGCTATTTCGGTTGTCTTTCCTCCAATATCAATAAAAATTGCTCCTTGTTGTGGCTGTATATCTTTTTGATATGCTCTTGCTAATGCATACGGTTCAACTACGATAGATAAAAGATCGATACCTAGTTCTTGAGTTATTCTTTGCAAAAAGCTCTGATGAATAAGCGGGGCAAAAGCGTTAAAGACAGTTACGGTTACGTTTTTTCCCTGAAGACCTATAGGATTTGTCACTTTATAACCATCTATCTGCACAGAAGTGATTTCCGCATTAATCAATTTAATGTCAATTTCCTCTTGTCCGATTTCCCATGACAACTGATGCCTCACATGATCAAAAGCTTTTTGCTGAACTTTATAAACAATGTTTTTGAGTTCAGCAACGTCAATTTTATTTTGCGGCTTTAATCTTTCATAGTGAACTGTAAATGATGAACCCTTCACCCGTTCTCCTGCTATCCCTAACACTGCTTGCTCTGGTTTAATTTTCGCCTGCTTTAGCGCTTCACTAACAGCTTCCCTGCAAACAGCGACTGTTTCTATAAAATTTGTGGTGATACCTCCATGAGGGTCAAAAGTTTTAAAGGACGCTTTAGCTACTCCTTTGATTTTTCCTGCACCAGTCGAGGCATCTGCTTCCAGAACCAATGCCAAAATCTTAGCAGACCCTATATCAAGAACAAGGACATCACTGACCTCTTTTTTTGATGAAGAAAAAAAATGAGTTAGCCGCCACTTCATATTAACTATCACTAAAAAGTATGGCCTTAATTCTTCTTACTCCTCGACCCACAGCCTGCTCTTTGATAATTTGGAATTTTCCTAATTCCTTGGTGTTTTTCACATGAGGCCCAGCGCAAATTTCTTTAGAAAAATTATTAATGCTGTACATCTTTACTTTTTTCCCGTACTTTTCTCTAAATAGGCCTAAAGCTCCTTGCTTGATTGCCTCTTCCGGAGTCATTTCTTCCATTCTGACATCCAAACCTGCTTTAATTTTTTCATTTACTAAATCCTCAATTTTTTTCTTTTCATCCTCACTGAGTTTTTGCGGATGAGCAAAATCAAAACGCAGTCTTTCTGACGAAATATCGCTTCCTCTCTGTTCTACATGGTTGCCCAAAATTGCCCGCAATGCTTGATGTAAAAGATGCGTTGCAGTATGATATCTAATTTCTTTTACCCCTGCTTTATTTCCGATGCCGCCAAATTTCTTTTTTGCTCCCGCCCGTGATATCTCTTGATGTTTTTTGAATTCCTTTTTAAAACTAATCTCATCGACAGTTAACCCCTCTTTTTTGGCCAATTCTTTAGTAATGTCCAAAGTAAAACCAAAAGTATCATAAAGATGAAAAACTTCCTTCCCGGTTAATTTTTGGAGATGAGTTTTCTGCAGTAACTTCTTAAATTCTTTTAAACCCTGATCCAGCGTTCTATTAAATCTTTCCTGCTCATTGGCGATGACGGTAATAATTTCATTTTGCTTTGCAATAATTTCCGGATAAACATCTTTATATTCATCTATAACAGCTTGGGCCAAATCTGTAATAAGTTGAGACGATAAACGATAAAGTTTCAATATGCAAATTATCCTGCGCAATATTCTTCTCAAGATATAGCCTTGGGCAAGGTTAGAAGGAGTAATGCCGTCTGAAATCAGAAAAACACCTCCCCTTATATGATCAGCGATGATGCGAGAATCTCTTTTGGGTAATGCGCCGCTTTTTCCTAAAACCAAAAAGATCCTCTCAAACAAATCAGAATCAAAAACGGATTCTTTATTCTGCACTACCATGGCAAGCCGCTCTAATCCCATTCCCGTATCTACTCCGTTTTGAGCAAGGGGGACAAGGGTCTTGTCTTTGTGTTGGTAAAACTGATTGAAAACTATATTCCAAATCTCTATATTATTGACATAAATCTCTGTCGTAGGTCCGCAGGGTCCTTCTTCTCCCGTGGGTCCCCAAAAATTATCCTCTTTTTTTCTTTTGTAAATTTTATCCACTCCTAATTCATTCCAAAATTTAATGGAGCCGGTATCCTGGGGAATATTCTCGTCTCCTTCAAAAACCGTAACATAATCGATAGACAATTTTAATTCTTTTGCGATAAACTCATAAGCCCACATTATTGCTTCTTTTTTAAAATAATCGCCAAAAGAAAAATTTCCAAGCATTTCAAAAAAAGTGAGATGAGATTCATCCCCTACATCATCTATGTCTTTAGTGCGAAAGCATTTCTGTACTGAAGCGCAGCGTTTTGCTCCGAAATCTTTTTGGGGATCTTTTTCCGTCGTGAAATAGGGCTTGAACTGCTGCATTCCCGCCGTGGTTAAAAGAACAGTGGGATCGTCTTTAGGAATAAGCGAGGAAGAAGGTACAATAATATGGCCCTTTTTCTGAAAATATTTTAAAAATTTCTTTCTTAAAATTTTTGACTCCATAATTTAATATATTTCTCTCAAAAGATTCATTTCGTCTCTTAACTTTTTGAGCCGCTCTTCGCTTTCTATGAACTTTTGTCTCGCTTGATCTAATTTTTTACTAGCTAAATCAACTTTTCTTTCTATTATTTGCAGGTCTCTTGTTATGCGCTCCTTGTCTCTTGCTAATGCTTCCAGATCAAGAGTTGTTCTCTTTATCTCTTCTTTAGTATCCCTATTTTCCTTTTCCAAACGGGAAAGTTCAAGTAATTTATATTCCATTGTCCGTTGAGCTTTATGCCGAGCTTCAGATCTTTTCTTCGCCTTGTTTTGATTCAAAATCATTTTTAAATTTATTTGTTATAAATAAATTATATAAAAAAAGTTGGTCTCCCTCAACAAGCTTATTTAAATAATTACTCCACCGCCTAAGAGTTCTTTCCCGCAATAAACCACGGCGGACTGCCCTGCTGTGGGAGCAAAGACTTTTTCATTAAGAATAAAATGCCAAGTTTTGTTTCTTTTAATAATATTTGCAGATATTTTAGGTGCTTGATGGCGGATTCTCAAGGCAATGAACATTCTTTTGCGTGGCTCATTGATCCAGTGTAAATTACGCAAATGGATTTCTTTCCTCATTAGTTTTTCCTTGTTATTCGTTACCACCAAAATATTTTTTTTCATGTTTTTTTTCAAAACATAGTAAGGCCCTCCTTCCCCAATGAAAAGTCCTGCGCGTTGGCCCAAAGTATACAATGGCAAGCCATGATGCTCACCCAAAGTTTCTCCTTGTTCGTTAATAATTTTACCCGGTTTTAATGTTAAATACTGCTCTAAAAAATTTTTAAGACTCGCTCCCGGAATAAAACATATCTCCGTACTTTCCCTTTTTTCACAAACGGGAAGATGCCAACTCTTAGCTAATTTTTTCACCGTGCCCTTTGATATATTTCCCAAAGGGAAAAAAAGTCGGGGGAGAATTTTTTTATTGATGCGATATAGAAAATAAGACTGGTCCTTCAAGTTGTCTTTTGCTTCCATGAGGACATAGCCATTTTTCTTTTTAACAACTCTTGCGTAGTGCCCTGTAGCTAAAAAATCAGCAGCCAATTTTTGCAATTTTTCAAACAGCAAGCCAAATTTGATCTCTTCGTTGCAGGCGATACAGGGATTGGGGGTGCGGCCTCTTTTGTATTCCTCGATAAAATAATCAACCACTTTTCTTTTGAATTCGGAAGAAAAATTTAAAGTATAAAAGGGGATTCTCAATTTTTGTGCTACTTTGCGCGCATCTTCTTGAGCCTCAAGAGAACAGCAGCGATTTAAAAACTTTTCTTTTTTTTTCTCAGAAGGGGACCAAAAATGCATAAAAACTCCAATAACTTCATACCCCTTCTTTTTTAAAATGCCAGCCGCCACCGAAGAATCTACTCCTCCGGACATAGCTACTATTACTTTACCTTTTTTCATTATATTTCTTGATTAAAATTAAAATCTCTGGTTGCTGGTTCCCAGTTTTAAAATTGAAATCAATCCATTATAATAATTGAACTGTTCTACCAGGTTTTAACTCTTTTGGTGATGGCGACTCTTCTTTATTTTGATAATTATTTTTCTTGGTAGAAAATACGAGTGGAGGTGGAGTGATCCTCCTTTCTAAAATCTTCCTCTTTTTTGATTCTTTGATTTTTTTACATTGATCGCAATAAACTAATTTTCCTTCTTCTGGTCTGAAAGAAATCTTAATATTTTTCTTGCAGCGTCCGCATCGTATCCTATAAAGTTTTTTTGATTTTTTTTCTGTTTTTAAAACTTCGGCTAAATTTTTAATCATCCCCGGTTTTTCTCTCATGGGTACTACTTCTTCTTTTTTAATCTTGGGAGGAGGAGGAGTTTTCTTTATAATTTCGCTTATTCCTTTTTCTTTGCGGCGCTGTTCAATGTTTTCTTCTTCTGCCATCTGCTTATGAAATTCCATGCCGCTCCAATAAGCAATTTTTTTCTCCACGCTCTCTCTTTTATTAGCATAACGCTCTCGAGAAACCTTGATAATTTTTTCTCTCTCATGAGTTTTTTTAAAATAGGGAGGAACGGTAACCATACTGAAGGGACGAGAGGTAATGCCGTCAATCATTAATTTTACATAAGCTTGGTATTTATCCAGATTTACTAAATCATTTTGATCAAAAACCGGCAAAAATTCTTTCTCTAAAATCTCTGCATCTGCTGCACCAATACGAAAACAAACGATTGTCCCCACATTCCCCATAACCGCATCAAGCACAGGCTCAATGAGTTGAGCTATATATTGGTGAGCCATGATGAGATTTAGTCGGTACTTTCTTGCTTCTGACAAAATATTTGCGAATGACTCTGTAGCGAAATTTTGGAATTCATCTACATAAAGATAAAAATCCTGTCTTTGCTCCTCGGGAATATTCGCTCTGCTCATAGCTGCTAATTGCAATTTGGTAATAATCATTGCTCCTAAAAGGGCGGAATTATCCTCCCCCACTTTTCCTTTGGCAAGATTCATCAAAAGGATTTTTTTCTCGTCCATAATCTTCTGCATGTCAATAGTGCTTTTAGGTTGCCCCACAATATTGCGAATAATGGAGGAAGTTAAAAACTGCCCTACTTTATTTTGGATGGGAGAGATTGCTTCTGATCTGAATTTTTCGTTATAGACGGCATATTCGTCAATCCAAAAAGATTTTACCACTGGATCCTGCACCATGCTTATTACTCTTTTGCGGTAATCCTTATCCACTAAAATTCGCATAATACCCAAAAGGGTGGAGGAAGGATAATCAAGAAGCGCCAGAATGCAGTTGCGTAAAATATATTCCAAGCGCGGGCCCCAAGAATCAATCCAGATTTTATGAAAAACCCCCACCAAACCTGAAGCGATAATATATTTATAACGAGGATCGGGAACTTCTAAGACGTTAAAAGCAATGGGATAATCAAAATCAGCAGGATCAAAATAAACAACATCATTAATACGATTGCGGGGAATAAAATCCAAAAGAGATTCCACTAAATCGCCATGAGGGTCTACCACGGCCACACCGTTGCCTGCCAAAATATCCTGGATGATCATGGTTTTCAAAACTGTGGATTTTCCTACCCCTGTTTTTCCCACAAGATACATATGGCGTCTTCGGTCATCAGTTTTTATACCAAATTTAGTCCGTTGATTGCGGAAATTTGTTTCGCCAATGATTGTAACCTGCTGATTAATTTGCTCTGCCATGGTTATTCAATAGGTAAATTAGGAGGAGGTTCTCCCATCCGCGCCTTGGCCCGTTCTAAAGTGGGAGCTTTAACATACATAATAGGCATATGCCAAAGAGAAGCAATTTCTTCAGTGTTAAAAACAAATCCCTTAGTGGAAAAGTCTCTTTTTTTATAGCGAGCAAGATTTTTTCTTTTGCGATAAGCAAGGCGTCTTTTCACCATAAAATAATCAATTTTGGTTTTGTTTTTTGGATGCGGCTTAAAAGCATTAAGATGCAATGAACCATACTGCTTTAATCCTCCCCAAAATGCTCCCACTCTTGCTTTGTTAAAAACCTCTTTTTTACCTAAGTAAACAAAACGCATCTTTACATTAAAACCAATTTTAGAAATATTGCGTTGAATAGCCATCACCGCTGTATATTGACCAGGAGTAAGGGATAACATGGAACTAAATATTTCCTTCCCTTTTTCCGGCTGCGCTACTTCAGGAACACCAAAGGGAGCTTGCATAAAATAAGCACCGTATTTTTTGATTTGTTCGCCTATTTTCTTGCCAAAAATTTTCTGCCAAAATGTGGGTTTCTCCATCTTAATGCCCAAGATTTTGTTTATTAAGGCCTCCCCTTCTTTCTGCCAGCCCTCTAAAATGGGTTGGATAATTATCTGGAGCCACATCTGCTCTCCCTCCCTTAAACCACTCATTACCTCTGTAATAGCGGCAAGGGGGTCAATAAGTTTTCCCTCTTCTGACATTTTGTCTTCAAAATCCACATAAGTATTAATGGGGTAACCATCGTCTTTTGTGAGCATAATTTCACAACTCCAGTTGTCATAGCCTTTCTCTAAAAAATCCTTCGCATCGGGAACGTTTTTTGTGTAATCCTCTACTTCCCTAATCTCTGCTTCGGGATATTGCGCGTAAACATGCGCCTCCACTAAATTCTTAAAGGCCTTGGGGGTCCAGATGAAAAAACCTACCTTTCCGTCAATGCCGACAATTTCTAGACTGAAATATTCCTGTGTTTTTCCTTCAATATATTTTTCTATGAGATTTGGCGTGGATTGAATGCCGTGCAATCCATAGATTATTTGTTCGGCGGCCTTAGGGGTTTTTAAATTTTCTTCCGGCACTTTGATTTGCAAAAGTATAGGATCCCATTTCTGTCGGTAACGAGTCTGGATATAATCCATGTATACGTAATAGAGAATCCAAAGAAGAGCAGGAGGAAGAATAATCCACCAATAATATAAAATTGACCAAAAAAAACTGGTGATTACCTGATCAATTGCGCGGATGAGATTCGCGGAAAAAACCGTGCCTTGAAAAAATTGCAAAAGATTTTCCATGAAGATTTATCCTATTGTTTTTTTATTTGATATTTATCGTCTTTTGTTTTCTCAAATAAATTTTTATTTTGCAAACTTAAAAGGATAGTGTTTCTTTTTACTATTCTTTTCTTAAGAACTTCCTGAACAATTTCTTCTTTGTCTAGGGGAACGTTGCGCTCAACTAAAAATTTTTTTATCACATCAGCGACAGTTCCTGGTTCGTAACCCCATTCGGCCAAGGCGTATATCCCTCGACCCACTAAAACAAAACGTCTATCTTTTATTAACTCATTATGCACTGTTTGAAAATGAGCAACGCGACGAGAAAAAGCAACTTTGTTAATAAGATCAGTTATTTTTTTAAAATGAGCTGGTTTGCCAAAATTGCGCAAAACCAAATAAGCCATATCTCTTACTCCGCGAGGTTTAACAGTAGCCCAATGAGAAAGCCCCCAATCTCCGAATTTATTTTTTTTCAAAAGCGGGCTTAAGGAAAGAAAATTAAGAATAGTTTCATCTAGCAACACAAAACGGTGAGTGTGATAAAAATCCGACTTTTTAATTAAAGTCAAAAAATCCTTTTCACTAGTTAAAGAATTTCTTTTTTGCAATATTTCTTTGGCAAGATCGATTAGCGACAATGCGAGATCTGCCTGAAAATCCCTTGTCTGCCAATGGGCAATAAATTGCTCATTTTCTTTGACAAATTTTAATTGCGGTGAAATATGAAATAGCAACATCAAGGACATTAAAGACGCAGGTGAGGATTCCTCTGGAAGAAATTCTTCCGTAAGGGATTCTGTGACTACTGCCCCTCCCTTTCTTCTTACAAAAGATAAGACACGATCATAAAACTCAACCAAAGAGCGATTCCCTCTCTTCTTTACTATATCCCGCAAAATCTGCAAAGAGGAATTTTCAATCTGACGCACCCTTTCTCTGGTAATCTTATATTTTTCTCCTATGCTTTCCAGGGTTTTCTTTTTTTCTCCGAGGATGCTAAAACGGGAAGCGACGACCTCTCTTGCTCTTTCATCTAAATTTTTTAAAAGCGAGTTTGCGACTTCTTGAACATCAAAATGATTATTGCTTCGGCCGTCCATTACTTTGTCTAAAATTGTATTTTCCCTCATATTGTTATTATTTAATTTTACTTTACTAATTACATTTTTAATTGTTTTTAGTATAGCATAAAATAAAAGAAGAGTCAAGGGGTTGCTATCTTTAAAAATTTAATATATAGTATGTGAAGTCCTTTTTTAGATTAATCTTATTTTACTAAAATTGGATAATTTTCCTCATCAAAAAAATCTTGTAGTCATTGGTTTAGGCTATGTTGGCATTCCCCTCGCGCTGTTAGCTAAAGAAAAGGGGTATTTTGTCTTTGGCTTGGATATTAGTAAGGAAAAAATAGAAAAAATCAACAAACAAGAACTTCCTTTTCAAGACAGAAAAATCGCTCAAGATTTGAAAAAGCATCATTTTCTCGCCTCTGCTGACTTTTCGCTTATTGCTCAATGTCCCACAGTAATTATTACCGTTCCCACCCCTATCGACAAAAACAATACCCCCAACCTAGAACCAGTAAAAAAAGCATGTCTCTCTATTAAGAATAATTTAAAAAGAGGCCATTTAATTATTTTAGAGTCAACGGTTAATCCTGGGGTTTGCGAAGAAGTGGTAAAGCCCATTTTGGAAAAATCCGGATTAAAATTATCAAAGGATTTTTATCTCGCGCATTGCCCAGAACGCATCAATCCCGGAGATAAAAAATGGACAGTGCGCAATATCCCCAGAGTTTTAGGAGCTGACAGCGAAAAAGGCCTAAAAAAGGCATATGCCTTCTACACGGACATCCTTGAAGCGCCGATCAAAAAAATGATGTCATTAAAAGAAGCGGAGGCGGTAAAAATTGTGGAAAATACTTTTCGCGATATCAATATTGCTTTTGTCAATGAATTAGCTCGCTCTTTTAAAACTTTAGGGATTGATGTTTTAAATGTCATTGAGGGAGCAAAAACAAAACCCTTTTCCTTTCTTGCTCACTACCCTTCCTGCGGGGTAGGCGGACACTGCATCCCAGTTGATCCCTATTATCTTATTCAACGCGCAAAGGAAAACGGCTTCGATCATAAATTTCTATCACTCGCGAGAGAAATTAACAATCAAATGCCGGCGTTTACGGTTGAACTTTTAGAAGAAGCTTTAAATGAAATCGGTAAACCAATCAAGGGGACAAAAATTGGACTCTTGGGTTTGGCATATAAAAAAGATATTGATGACTTAAGAGAATCTCCCGCTTTAAAAATTTTAAATATTTTAAAAAAACACGGAGCAAAAGTGGAGATATTTGATCCTTTTGTTTTAAAAAAATCTACCGTTAAGTCATTAAATGAATTACTCCAAAAATCTGAAGCTTTGTTGCTTGCTACTGATCATACTTTATTTCGTCAAATAAATTTAGAAAACCTTAAAAAAAATAATATCCAAGTAATTATCGATGGAAAAAATTGTTTAGATAAAGAAAAGGCTTTGTCTTTAGGGTTAATTTACAAGGGCATAGGACGTTAACAGATTAAAAATCCCACCCCAAGACTTGAACCAGAGGCCCATCAGCCCGGGGCTGAGGTCGGCTTCGGGCCGAAAAATAAAAAATTTAGGAAGCTCATAAAATTTTCAGAAAAGAAATTTTATGAGCTATTTTTAAATTTTTAATTGACAAAAAAATTATAATTGATTAATTTACAAATATTCTCTAAATAAAAAAGTTCTTTAGACATTTTGAGGAGGAAAGAAGATGCGGAGAATTAAAGCATTGATTACTGCCGGCGGTCAAGGAACAAGACTCAGGCCTCTCACTCATTTCACCAATAAACATCTTTTGCCTTTAGCCAATGAGCCGATGCTTATTCATGCTATTCGTAATGTTGTCAAGGCAGGTTGTGTGGACATCGCTATCAACATCAATCCAGGTGATACAGAAATTCCTGAGGCAATAAATCTTCATCTGCAAAAAACTAGCATGGACAAACTTACAATCACTTTCATTGAACAAAAAGGCGGACCTCTGGGACTTGCCCATATCATCAAAAACGCTGCAGAATGGATTGGCAAGGATAATCTCCTTTTTTATTTAGGAGACAACATTCTTTGCTACAACCTCAGAAACTTTGTGAGAAAGTTTCTGGAATCAGATTATAACTGCATGCTCACTCTTTCCAAAGTCCGCGATCCTCAACGTTTTGGTGTTCCTCATCTATTAGGAAAAAACATTATTAGAATTGATGAAAAACCCCGACTGCCAATGTCTGATTTTGCTGTCACTGGTATTTACCTCTATGACCAATGCATCTTGGAGGCAGTGAACAACATTACTCCTAGCGCCAGAGGAGAGCTAGAAATTACCGACGCTCACAATTACCTCTTGGGGAAGAAATTTAAGGTAGGATATCAAATAATTACTGGATGGTGGAAGGATACTGGCAAACCAGAGGATCTTCTTGAAGGCAATGCTCTGGTGCTTTCTCAAATGGAGAAAAGTGAAATCCATGGAGATGTGGAACCCGGAGTACTCATTGAGGGGAAAGTAAAAATTGGAAAGGGGTCCAGGATTCGGAGAAATTCCATTGTCAGAGGACCTGTGGTAATTGGTGATAAATGCGAAATTATTGACGCCTGCATTGCTCCCTACACTTGTCTGGGAGACAATGTTAAAGTACAAGAAACAGAGATAGAACATTCCATTGTGCTTCCCGGCGCGACCATCTTTTGCCAGAAACGCATTGTAGAAAGCATTATCGGAGAGGACTGCGTGATTACCTCCAAGGATCAGACCTGGCCTCAAGGGGTGCGCTTGCGTATTTCCCGTGATTCTCAAATAGTATTATGAAGCATCCTCCTTTTTGTTTTTTGATCCCTCACTTTTTTCCGCCGATTCAACGAGCTAGAAAAAATTGAGGGATTTTTTGCGCTCTGCCGATTTCAAAAGAGAGAATTGACCATCATGGAAAAATAAGATAAAATTTACTCAATATTCAAACATATGAAATTAACGGTTACCATTCCCGCATACAATGAAGAAAAAACCATTCAGCAGGTTATTAAAGGAATTCCCAAAATAATCCCAGGAATCTCAGAAACCCAGATCATCGTCATCGACGATGGCTCAAAAGATCTCACAAAAAAATTAGCTCAGAAAGCAGGGGCCAAGGTAATTTCTCATATTGGCAATAAAGGTCTTGGTGTGGCATTTGCCACGGGTTTATCAGCTTCTTTGGAAAACGGCGCTGATATTATTGTGAATATTGATGCTGACGGTCAATTTAATCCTGCTCATATTCCCCTGCTTGTAGCTCCCATTTTAGAAGGCAGAGCAGAATTTGTAACCTGCTCCCGTTTTAAGGACGGCGGTTTAATCCCCAAAATGCCCAAAATAAAAATTTGGGGAAACCGTTTTATGACCTGGTTGGTTAATTTTATTGTTAAGGGAAATTATACTGATGTTTCCTGCGGTTTCCGCGCTTATACTCGCGATGTCGCTTTAAAATTAAATCTTTTCGGCACTTTTACCTATACCCAAGAAACTTTTATTGATTTAGCAAAAAAGAATATCAAAATTGCTGAAGTAGCTCTCCCTGTTCGCGGCGTCAGAGAATTTGGTAAATCCAAAGTGGCAAACAATGTTATCGCTTACGGCATCCGTTCTTTGGCTATTCTCATCAAAGCCATCAGAGACTTTGCCCCTTTTAAATTTTTTGGCTCCTTTGGAATCTTTACCATTATCTTGGGAATAGCTGTCGGCACTTTTGTTTTTATCCACTGGCTGCAAACTCGTCAAACTTATCCCTATAGATCTTTAGTTACTGTTTCAGCCGTTTTTCTTATCATTGGCTTTATGCTCTTTATGCTCGGTTTTTTGGCGGATATGATTCATAGGCAAAGGAAAATTCAAGAAGATATTCTCTATCTTTTAAAGAAAGAAAAATACAGGAAGCCTAATTCCTAATCTCTAAGGGTTAATGGCTAATTCTAATGTCAGAATCCTTTTTATTACTCGAGCATATCCGCCAATTGTCGGCGGCATGGAAAGATTAAGTCATGAAATCACCGCTAATTTAGCTAAACTTACCGAAACCCATCTCATTGCCAATCGTAGAGGAAAAAAATTTCTGCCTTTTTTCCTGCCCGTAGCTTTAATTAAAGCTATTTTTATTTTGCCTAAAATCGATGTGGTGCATCTTGGAGATCCAGTCCTTTCAATCATAGGATGGATTATAAAGAAAATTTTCCAGAAACCAGTAGCCGTCACCATCCACGGCAAAGATGTTACTTTTGAAAATAAAATTTATCAAATATATCTCAAAAAATTTGGCCTGCATTTTGATTTGTATATCTGCATTTCCCGTTACGCCCAAAATTTAGCAAAAAAAATTGGCATTACTAAAACTACCGTTGTTCCTGTAGGCATCAATGATGATCACTTCGACCCCGCTATAAAACGAACACAGCTCAATCAAATTTTAAAAGAAGATGCGAGTAAGAAAAAAATTTTCCTTACGGTGGGTCGTCTAGTACGGCGCAAGGGAGTAAGATGGTTTATTAATAAGGTCCTACCCCATCTTCATTACTACGACTATCTATATCTGGTAGCAGGAGAAGGGCCTTACAAACAACGTATTAAAGAAGCAATTAAAAAAAGAGGGTTAGAAAAAAAAATTAAGATTTTAGGCGAAGTAACCAATACCGAAAAAAAGATTCTCTATAATACCGCAGATTTATTTATCATGCCTAATGTGCCGGTAAAAAAAGATGCGGAAGGCTTTGGCATTGTTGCCCTTGAAGCCGCTTCCTGCAAACTTCCGGTTATTGCCAGCAGCTTAGAGGGAATTCCAGATGCTATCCAATCTGAAAAAAACGGCTTTTTGGTAAAAGCCGCGGAACCAAAACAATATATTCACCGCATTGAATATCTTTTGGAAAACGAAAAATTTCGTAAAGAATTTGGCGAAAAAGCGCGAGCCTATACTCTGGAAAAATTTTCTTGGAATAAAATAAGTCAAAGATACTTGGAAGCATTTAGGGATTTGGCAAGACCGCATTAATCGAGCAACCAGCATTTCTTAAATCCAAGAACCTGTTAAAATTTCCAATTACCAATTTTCAATAAAACCCCAATGCACAATGCCCAATGACCAATCAAATCCCAATTCCCAAAACCCCAAACAAAGATTGGTCATTAGGACATTATGGCATTGATTGGGCATTGGGATTTGGTCATTGGGATTTGATTAGGAATTAGAAATTGGGAATTAGGAATTTAATATGCGTTTTTGGTTTTTCCTCACACTCCATAAATAATGATTCCTTCTTGATCATATAACTTGTGTAATTCTGCTTCTTCCAAGATTGTTTTTATTTTTTCACCCTCTTTTCCTCTAATTTCAGGGCCCAAATAGAGATAATCAATTTGACGCTTGCGAAGCTCATTTCTTAAATCATATCCGCTAAATTTT
>FWPV01007365.1_pt1 | contig 17959 bp, 14 predicted proteins | sample 2228371 | NCBI WGS metagenome assembly FWPV01 (sample SAMEA103939776, study PRJEB20133) | metagenome | reverse complement strand
AATGCAATTAGAATAATGAATATATTGCGAAAAAAAATTATTTTACGATATTAAAACCCACGTTATCCCTCTTTTCAAGGGAAATCCTGAGCTTTTAACTCTTTTCCATATTTCTCAATTTATTGAATTCTGATAGAATAGAATCACAGAAATGCAGATTAAAATTACTACAGGACATATTTTTGAATTGAATGAAGGTGAGACACTTCAGGATGCTCTGAAGAAAAATGGTGTTTATCTTGTTGCTTCATGTGGTGGAAAAGGCATTTGCGGAAAATGCAAAATAAAAATACTCGAAGGAAAATATAGAACAGAATCAACAGCAAAGCTCACTCCTGAAGAAATAGAGCAGGGTTTCGTGCTTGCCTGTAAGACATTTGCCCATGAAGATATTACTATTGATATACCCAGAGCCTCAAGGCTTGTCGTAGGTGATGTTATTGAAACATCAAGAACTAAAGACCTTTTTGAACTTTTTACGTCTATTGAAAAAAATATCCAGCCTTTGATTAACTGGCTCGACGTTGATATTCCAGAGCCAACCCTTGACAATAATTTAAGCGATCTGGAGAGACTCAAGAGAAGTATCGAGGAAAAAGAAACAGGTATAATGGAATTCTCTCATGACTTTGTCAGGTCATTGCCAGATGTTCTAAGAAACTCAGAATGGAAAGTAAAGCTCGGATATATCAATACTGTTACAGGCAAAAAGGCAATGTTTATAAAATCAAGAGAAACAGATAAAAGTTATGGAATTGCAGTTGACATCGGCACAACCACAATAGTCTTATATCTTGTTGATTTATCAAATGGAAAAGTAATTGATACAGGTTCAACTTATAATTCACAGATAAGATATGGAGATGATGTAATTACAAGAATCATTCAGGCAACTGAAGGTGGAATGCTTGATGAAATGAGAGAAACTGTAATAGAGGATGTTAATAATCTACTACAACCTTTAATGGAAAAATATAATATTTTACCTGAAGAAATTCACTCGGCAGTAGTTGCGGGTAATACAACGATGTCCCATCTTTTCTGGGGGATTAATCCAAGATTTATAAGGGAAGAACCATATGTTCCTGTTTTGAATTCATTCCCTGTGTGGAGTGCTGGAGATATTAATTTATCAATAAATAGATATGCTCCTGTTTATACCATTCCATGCGTTGCAAGTTATATTGGTGGAGACATTGTATCCGGTGTGATTGCATCAAAAATGAATCGGAGCAGTAATATTACACTTTTTATGGATATTGGCACCAATGGTGAAATAGTGCTCGGAAATGAAGAATGGCTTGTAACAGCAGCCTGTTCTGCAGGCCCATGTTTTGAAGGAAGCGGTATAAGACACGGAATGCGGGCAACAGAAGGAGCCATAGAGTCTGTCAAAATAATACCGGAAACGCTTGAGTTTGTTCTTGGAATTGTTGGAGATAAAAAACCCATTGGAATATGTGGTTCTGGAATGATAGATGCACTTACTGAAATGTTCATTAATGGTGCAATTGATCAAAAAGGGAAGATTGTTAAAGATAAATTTCCCGAAAGAATAAAGAAAGGGTTTGAGGGTCCTGAATTTATTTTATATAAAGACGATAAAAGAGAAATCGTTCTTACAGAAGTTGATATAGAAAATATTATTAGAGCAAAGGCAGCAATTTTTGCTGGAATTTCTTTGCTTCTCAAGGAAACAGGGTTCAGTCTTGATGATATTGAAAGGGTTTATATTGCCGGGGGTTTTGGAAATTATTTAAACATTGAAAAAGCAATATTTATTGGTATGCTCCCTGATATTCCAAGGGAAAAATTCAGATTTCTTGGCAATACTTCAGTGGCAGGCGCTTATTTATGTCTTCTTTCAGAAAATATCAGAAAAGAAGCAGAATACATTGCAGGTAAAATGACCAATATAGAGCTTTCGGTATCAAGGGGATTTATGGATGAATATATTTCTGCTCTTTTTCTTCCACATACAAATATAGAACTTTATCCATCAGTAAAGAATATATTGGCTCAAAAGAGATTTTAACCTGAATAATGCATATATTCTGGAGGGTTTAGTTGAAAATAGCATATTTTGATTGTTTTTCAGGTATCAGCGGGGACATGTGTCTTGGTGCATTTATTGATGCCGGTGTTTCTTTAAAACAGTTGAAGAATGAATTAAAAAAAATTCCTGTCTCTGGTTATGCATTAACTTCAAAAAAAGTGCATCGCTCAAAATTTTCAGCAACTAAAGTTGATGTTGTTACAGATAAAAAAATAGAAAATCAGAAATATAATGGCAGAAAATGGTCTGATATCGAGAAGATAATAAACAATTCAAGCCTTCATAATAGTATTAAAGAAAAAGGTCTTAGAATATTCAGAAGAATATTTAAAGCTGAATCAAAAGTGCACGGGAGAAGTTTCGATCAGATTCATATTCATGAACTCGGTGCGATTGATTGTATTATTGATATTTTTGGAACATTGATATGTCTCGACATTCTTGGAATAGAAAAGATATTTTCTTCACCATTAAATCTTGGCAGCGGAAGCACTGACACAGAACATGGAATTATTCCTGTTCCATCACCTGCAACCCTCGAAATATTGAAGAAAATACCTGTTTATTCAAGAGAAATTCCTTTTGAACTCACCACACCGACAGGTGCTGCAATTGTGAAAGAATTATCTTCAGGATTTGGGGATATCCCTGCTATGAAGATTGAAACAACCGGTTCAGGTGCAGGTAACAGGGATTTTGAAAACTGGCCTAATGTTTTAAGGATCTTTATCGGGGTTAAAGCATCACCTGCAATTTCCAGAAACGATTCAATAATTGTAATTGAAACCAATATAGATGATATGAATCCCCAGATTTATGAATATGTTATTGAAAGGCTTTTTGAAGAGGGTGCGGTCGATGTGTTTCTGACACAAATTATTATGAAAAAAGGAAGACCGGGTGTAAAATTAACAGTTCTTTGCTACGAAAATAATCTCAATAAACTTACAGATATATTATTTAAAGAAACTACTACAATCGGGATAAGATACTATAAAGCTGAAAGAAAAATTCTTGAAAGACAAATTAAAGAAATTGATACAGCATTTGGCATGATAAGGGTTAAAGTTTCAGGCAGTGAAAAATATATAATAAAATCAATGCCTGAATACGATGACTGCAAAAGACTTGCTAAGAAAAATAAAGTGCCCTTAATAAATCTTATTAACAATCCAGTGTTTAATAAAACTGGATCATCTCCAAAAAAGCTGGTAAGATCATGAGGATTTGAGGGAAATGCTTAAGAATTACAAAAGAAAATAAGCACTTGAACCCCTGAATCCTCTGAGCCTGGAATCCTTGAATCCTTCGTTAGCAAAGATTAAAGATTATCAACTTCCACAACCAGTTCTTGTTTATAAAGAAAAAAAGGAGGGTTGTAGAACATGGGCTGAAATCAAAAAAGATGATGGTTCCTCATGGTCTGGTGAAGATATTGCAAAAGTTGTCCCAAGTGGTGATAGTAGAGGTGTTGATATATTTATAAATATGGATGCTGATATTTTCCATGAATTCTTAAACAGGCAACATCTGACAAAGAAGAAACAGGAATTTATAAAAAGATCCTGGCAGTCAGCAATTTTTTTGAATTCTCTTGTAATTTATAATGATCTTGCAAAGATAGAAAAAGGAGAACTTCTGTCTGATGTTATCAAGAGTGTATCCAAGGTTGTTCTTGATTTAATGTGTAATGATGCTTTCCTTAAGGAGCTTGAAAAAGTAGAAGATTAGATTTTTTCCAGTTCTTCAATAAGGCAATCAAGCAGTTCTTCTTCTTTTACGCTTTTGATAATTTCACCTTTTCTGAATAAAATACCCCTGCCTTTTCCACCTGCAATACCAAAATCTGCTTCCCTTGCTTCACCCGGCCCATTCACAACGCATCCCATTACTGCAAGTGTAATGGGTTTGTTGATATTTTTAACATGTTGTTCAACTTGATGAACAAGCTTTTTAAGATCTATTTTTGTTCTTCCACATGTTGGACATGAAATTATATTAATTCCATGCTGTCTTAATTTTAATGAGCCAAGTATTGCATAAGCTACCCTGACCTCTTCCTCAGGTTCTGAAGTCAGGGAGACCCTTATGGTATCACCAATGCCTTCGTGAAGCAATATACCAAGACCCACAGAACTTTTAATTATTCCCTGTGAAGGTGGTCCAGCTTCTGATATTCCTATATGCAAAGGATACCTGAATTTTTTTGAGAATAATCTATATGCTTCTATTGTTGTTAGAACATCGGATGCTTTCAGAGATACTTTGATTGAATTGAATCCCATATTTTCAAGTATATCAATGTTTCTTCCAGCACTTTCAACAAGAGCTTCAGGCACAGGATGTTTATACTTTTTTAAAATATCTTTTTCAAGAGAACCTGCGTTTACTCCGATTCGAATTGGTATCCCATTATCCTTTGCAGCAGATACTACCTCTTTGATTTTCCATTGTGCACCAATATTGCCAGGATTGATTCTAAGTCCATCCACCCCCTGTCTGACAGCCTCAAGAGCGAGTCTCCAGTCAAAATGAATATCTGCTATTAGAGGGATATTAATTCTATTTTTTATACTTCCTATAGCTTCAGCAGCTTTCATGTCAGGCAATGCAACCCTGATTATTTCACATCCTGATTTTTCAAGAGAAAGTATTTGCCTTACAGTTGATTTAATATCAGCGGTATCTGTTTTTGTCATTGACTGAACAGATATTGGATTGTTACCACCAATTTTTACTTTGCCGACATTAATTGTTATAGTTCTTCTTCTTTTCATATTAACCTGAATCCTCTATATCTTCAGCACCTTCTTTTTCAAGTTTCTTTTTATTTCGATATGCTTTTACTGCTCTTAAATGTTCATCCATACTTTTTGAAAAAATGTGAGTCCTATCATTATTAGAGACAAAATATAAGTAATCGACTTTTGCTGGAAATAAAGCAGCCTTTATTGATTTCAAGCCTGGAGATGCAATAGGACCGGGCGGCAATCCTTTTATAATATACGTATTATATGGAGTACGTCTTTTAAGATCATCATAAGTTATTTTTTCACTCATGCTCTTTATTCCATAAATTGAAGTCGGATCTGCCTGTAAAGGCATTTTCTTCTTCAGTCGATTGTGATATACCGCTGAGATTAATGGTCTTTCTTCATCAACAGCAGCTTCTTTTTCTATTATCGAAGCCAGTGTGAGAACTTCTTTTTCAGAAAGACCGATTTCATCTGCTCTCTTTTTGAAGTCATCATTAAAATTTTCCCGCATTTTATTTATCATCATGCCGATTGCTTCTGAAGGCTCCATACCTTTAGGTATTTTGTAAGTATCAGGGAAAAGATAACCTTCAAATGAAGGTGCGTCAATTTTAAAGCAGGCAAGTAGATTTTTATCGGTCGATAATTTCTTGAAATCTTCTTTTTTTATAATATTCTTTTCTTCGAGTTTTTGAGCAATCTCGGATAAGGAGTCCCCTTCAACAATTGTTATCTCGTATTCAATAATTTGACCTCTTCTGAGAGCTTTCAGTAAATCAAGGAGATTCATTGAACTGTAAATGGAATAATAACCAGCGCGTATTTTTCTGTCGATTCCTGTTATCCTCCCGAGAAAAAGGAAGAGATTTTTGTCCCGCAATATTCTTTCTTTTGAAAATATCTCGGCTGCCTGACGGAAAGTAGAGCCCTTTGGTATCTGAATTTCTATATTCTTGGTCCCGATAGGTAATGGTGCAAAAAGCTGAATTATTATATAGAAAACACAGAGTATTATAATTCCTGTTACAGTGTAATATATTTTTTTTAACATATCTTAGAATGACAGAATATTAAGAATATAGTCAAATTTGAAATACTATTTCTTATATTTTCCCGAAGCGGGTACTGCACGTTTGTATGCCCATGCCTCTATCTTTTTAATCTGTTCTGCCATTGTTGTTGAAAGGGGAACTGTACGGCTGAAGGCGACCATAAGATCATGCTGCACGATAGGACGTCTCTCTGCAAGAGCTTCAAATGCAGCAGTCTTAACTGCCTGTTCAATTTCTGCTCCTGAATAGCCCTCTGTCACCTCTGCGAATAAAGAAATATCGCTATCACTGAAATTAACGTTTTGTTTTTTTAAATGAATTCGGAAAATCTCTTCACGGGCTTTCCTGTCAGGAAGTGATACAAAAAATATCTCGTCAAACCTACCTTTACGTATTACTTCAGCAGGTAACATCTCTATTGCATTTGCAGTAGCTGCAACAAATACCGGTGATCTTTTTTCCTGCATCCATATAAGAAATGAACCAAGAATTCGTGATGCAGGTCCTCCCTCTTCCTTGAATCCCTGTGAACTGATTCCTGCTTCAATCTCATCAATCCATAAGACACATGGAGCAACTACCTCGACTGTATTGAAAGCTTTGTCTAAGCTGGATTCAGGAGAACCATAAATTCCGGAATAGATTGAAGACATGTCAAGCCGAATGAGAGGTAATTGCCATCTTGCTGCAAGAACTTTTACAAATAGTGATTTGCCACACCCTGAGATTCCCATAATTAAGATGCCCTTTGGTAAGTTTTTTCCTGATGAGATGTTTTCTATCCCAAAAGCTTTCTCGCGGCGTTCCATCCAGTATTTGAGATTTTCCATGCCTCCGAGTTGATCAGGTTTAACATCATTTTCAACAAACTCCATAATTCCGCTTGCATTTATTATCTTCTGTTTTGTCCTGAAAAGGGTCTGTAAAATTGTATCACCTTTTTTATCACCAGCGAGTCGCATAGCACGTATTCCGTAATCAATATCTGTTATGTCAAGCCCTCTTGCAATTACAGCAAGTTTACCTATTAATTCCGGGTCATCCTTTGATGCAGCAGCAAGAAGAGGGTCTGTTTTCTGTAGAAATAATAAATGATTGGTGATTTCCTCTATAGTTGGAAGACTTTGATAAAAAAGAAATACATCTTCTTCCAGAGGCTCAGGAACTTTCTCATTATAACCTGTAATAATAATGGCTTTACGACTTGCATAAATAGCGAAATCTTTAAGCCTGCGAATGATAAATGGATTATCTTTCCAGAACCATGAAAGATCCTTGAATAAAAAAACAGCAGTTTCAGGTTCATTCAGGGCTATTTCGAGTGCTTTTAAAGGATCGATTGTATCAGGAATAATATTTCCTTCACGACTGAACCCTTTTGTGCATGTCCAGACATAAAGGTTATCAATTCCTTTAATTTGCTTAATAGCTTGATTTACAATTCTCTCTATGCGCTTTTCACTGATTGTCTTTATATAAATCAGTTTTGTGCCTGTTGCTATTATTCCTGATAATCCTTTAACATCAAGTCGTTCCATATTTCCTCTGTATTTTATTGTAACTTAAATTGTTCAAAATTTATTTAAGCCGATGATTTTATTTAAAAACGATATTGTTAGTAAAACAAAAAAATTCATGCCAAAACATCTTCAAGTGTACTCTAATGTATCGGAAAATAAAACATTTCGATACATCTACACTATGTAAATGCATTTTGGGGTTAACTCGATGTTTGCAGTTTTAGTTGTAAAAAAATATACAGGGGCAAGCTATTTGATTGCCCCTGTATGCTTAATCTAATTATAAAGATTTGCTTTTAGTACATTCCGCCCATTCCGCCGCCTGGAGGCATCGGAGATTCGGGTTTTTCTTCAGGAATATCGGTAATCATAACTGAGGTTGTTAACATCAATGCAGCAACCGAGGCAGCATTCTGTAGAGCATAACGTGTAACTTTTGTAGGGTCGATAATTCCTGCTTTAAGCATATCAACATATTCTTCGCTATCTGCATCAAACCCAAAATTTGGATCTTTTGCGTGTTTAACTTTTTCAACAACGACCGAGCCTTCAAGTCCAGCATTATTTACAATCTGCCTTATAGGTTCTTCAAGAGCTCTTTTAATTATTTCAACACCAATCTGTTTGTCTCCTTCAAGTTTAAGGCCTTTGAGAGCTGGAAGACATCTTAATAATGCTACTCCGCCACCAGGTATTATACCTTCTTCAACTGCAGCTCTTGTAGCATTAAGAGCATCTTCGACTCTTGCTTTCTTTTCTTTCATCTCAGTTTCTGTAGCAGCACCAACATTGATAACAGCTACTCCGCCAACAAGTTTTGCGAGTCTTTCCTGGAGTTTTTCTCTGTCATAATCAGATGTTGTCTCTTCGATTTGAGTTTTTATCTGTTTTACTCTTCCCTGAATCTTTGCGGGGTCACCTGCGCCTTCAACGATAGTTGTATTTTCTTTATCAACATTGATCTTTTTAGCTCTTCCAAGATCTGTTAATTTTACATTTTCAAGCTTAATTCCAAGGTCTTCAGAAATTACTGTGCCACCTGTTAATACAGCTATATCTTCGAGCATTGCCTTTCTTCTATCACCGAAACCTGGAGCTTTTACTGCGCAAACCTGAATTGTCCCGCGTAATTTATTTACTACTAATGTTGCAAGAGCCTCACCCTCGACTTCCTCAGCAATTATCATAAGAGGTTTTCCCATTTTAGCTGTCTGCTCAAGTATCGGGAGAAGGTCTTTCATGCTCGATATTTTCTTTTCATGAAGAAGTATATAAGCATCTTCAAGTACGCATTCCATTCTCTCAGGATCTGTTATAAAGTATGGAGAAATATATCCTCTATCAAACTGCATACCTTCAACAACATCAAGGGTTGTTGCCATGCTTTTAGCTTCTTCAACAGTTATAACGCCGTCTTTACCAACCTTATCCATGGCTTCTGCTATGAGTTCACCAATCGAAGAATCATTATTCGCTGATATTGTTCCAACCTGTGCAATTTCTTTTTTATCCTGCACCGGTTTGCTCATTTTTTTGAGCTCATCGATTACAACTTCAACGGCTTTTTCGATACCTCTTTTAATATCCATTGGATTTGCGCCTGCCACAACATTCTTTATGCCTTCTCTATATATTGCATGTGCGAGAACAGTTGCTGTTGTAGTGCCATCACCTGCTGTGTCAGAAGTTTTTGATGCAACTTCTCTAACAAGCTGTGCACCCATGTTCTCCCATGGATCTTTTAATTCTATTTCTTTTGCAACGGTTACACCATCTTTTGTTATTGTTGGTGCTCCATATTTTTTGTCGAGTATAGCATTTCTTCCTTTTGGACCCAGAGTTGCTTTTACTGCATCAGTAAGCATCGCAACACCTTTGAGTATAGCGCTCCTTGCTGCTTCATCAAAAATTAACTGCTTAGCCATTAATTTATCCTCCTTTAATTTTTAGTTTTCTTATTCAACTATACCGAGTATGTCTTCTTCTCTAATGATTAGATATTCTTCGTCATCCATCTTTATTTTCGAGCCAGAATATTTATCAAACAGTACTGTATCACCAACTTTTACTTCCATCGCCTGACGTTTTCCATCATCTGTTATTCTGCCTGGTCCAACTGCAATGACAACACCTTTTTGGGGTTTTTCTTTTGCAGAATCAGGTATATAAATCCCACCTGCAGTCCTTTCCTCCTCAGTTGAGAACTTTACAAAAACTCTGTCTCTTAATGGTTTGAACTTCATATGACTCTCTCCTTTCGTTTTATTTAAGAATTTAGTTTGTTTTATTAGCACTCAATCTTGATGAGTGCTAATATAATAAGAAATGGACAATTAAGGCAAGGTGTTTTATTGGGTAATAATGACAAATATTTAAGAATAAACTTGATTTTCTAAATAATTCTTCTATTTTCTGAATATTTTACCTAATCATAAATTTTTCTTTTTATTTTCGATAAATTCTTGAATTGTCTCTTTAAAAAAATCTCTTTGAGACCTTATTTCTTGCGGAATACGATTGTCATAAAGTTTTTGTCCTTCACGTAATTCAGCAGCAAAAACTGAGAAAAAAGTATTATTTCTTATTGCCTCTTCAGCTTTAGGAGTATTATAAAGATAAATATCTGAAACAATTGCTCTTGCAAGCCTCTTTGCTCTTTCTGCCATGTCTGAGATTTGAGGTTGAACCTGTTTTTGTTCAAAAAAGGTTTCTGGTTCATGTTTTTGAGTAATTTTTTCTTCTACAGGCATTCCAGCAGGTTTTTCTGGTTTAATTTCTGTTTTCCCGGGTTCTTCGCCAGAACCTTTTAGTTTATTGATTGAATCAAGAAGAAGTTCCTGTAAACGATGTTCTTCTATATAATCATCAGCTTCATAAAGTGATTCAGGTTGTCTTCTGTACCTTTTATCATCATGGACCGAACTTATAAGAATATATTTCATATCTTTTGCTTCAGGTCTTAATTTCAGTCTTTTGCAAACTTCAAAACCAAATATTTTTGGTAAACTGACCTCAAGTATCAGGAGAAAAGGCATTTCCTTGACTGCTTTTACCATTGCATCAATACCGTCAGAGGCAGTAATTGTCCTGTATCCCTCAGATTTCAAGATTGATTCAATAAGATTAACAATTGAGGGATTTGAATGAGCGATCAGGACTTTTAAATTATCAACAGGTTTTGCAGAAGGCACGGGTGGTTTTTTTACGAGAAGAGTAGTGCTGCATTTCGGGCATTTGAATCTTGTGCCTTTTTCGGTTAGTTTTGAATCATCAATTTTGAGTTTTATTTTACATTTTGGACAAATTACAACCACAGCCTTTTCCTCCTTGGTATCCATATTTTTATAGTTGCAAGCCCGATCAGGAATCCTCCAATATGTGCAAACCATGCGACTCCACCAGAAGTTCCTTCATAGCCTGAACTTAACATACCATTGATAAATTGTATAATAGCCCAAAATCCAATAACTATCAAGGCTGGAATCTTTACAGTTGTCACAAAGAAACCAAAAAATATGAATGTATGAATGTTTGCTCTCGGGAAAAGAAGCATATATGCTCCGAGAATCCCTGAAACAGCACCACTTGCACCAACCATGGGAATAATAGAGCTGGCATTTGTTATTGCGTATGAATATGCTGCTATAATTCCACAAAAAAGATAAAAAATAATAAAACGGAAATGTCCGAGTTGATCTTCTATATTATTACCGAATATCCATAGATAAAGCATATTGCCAGCAAGATGAAATAACCCTCCGTGCATGAACATAGAAGTAAATATTGTCATAACCGGGTGGATTGGCTGAATTTTCTCAAATGTTACTAAAGCATGCGGGATAGCTCCATATGAAAATGTAATGTCTCTCATTCCTGATTGTGAAAAAACCTGTAATAGAAAGACACAGATATTAATTATAATAATACCTATCGTTACATATGGTTTTATGTATGTGGGATTATCATCTTTGTATGGAATCATATTTCACTTTCTGAAATTATAAAACATTTATGCATGTAACTTAAATAGTTTAACCAAGAAAAAAACATTAAAATGCAATATTCTAATTACATTTTTGGGGTTAATCAAGAAATAAATTATCCTGCAACATCTGAAATATTTATTACATGAACCAGTTTTGGTTTTTTCTGTTAAGAGGAGACAAAACTCAGTTAATTAATAAGTTAGATAAATTATTGAGCAATGTAAGTATTGTTTGAGTTGAGATAAGAATTCATAGAATGGCTATTTAAAAGGTGTTGACAGTTATTAAAATATAATATAATATTAACTACGTTAGTAGTTAACTATGAGAAAAGCCATTTCTCAATTTATGTCATTAGGACTCTCAGAATATGAGGCAAGGGCATATCTTGCGCTTCTTAAGGATTATCCCTGCACAGCATATGAACTTGCAAAATATTCTGGAATACCCACATCAAAAATATACGAAGTTATAAAAAAATTACTTATAAATGGACTCGTCAATGTAATAGCAGATAACAATAAACAAAGATATATTCCAATAGGGTTGAATGATTTTATAAATAAACAGAAAAATAAATTTGAGTCATCCTTGAGGAATATTGAAAGAAGTCTATCTGATTTTTTATATTGCTCAGAAGATTTAACGACATGGAATATTATAGATTATGATTTTTTAATAGAGAAAGCAAAAACATTGATTGATAAATCAATAAATACATTGCTTATATCAATCTGGAAAGATGAATTTCTTATGCTTGAAGAGACAATTAGAAATGCAGAGAAAAGAGGTGTAAGAGTTGCAATATTGCATTTCGGGAATGCAGGTCTTAAAATAGGAAAAATATACCATCATCCTGTTGATGACACTGTTTATAATGAAAGAAAAAGCAGGTGTCTGACAATTGTTTCTGATTCCAGGGAAGCTCTTACAGGTACTATCTTAAAATTTGGTAATGTTGAAGGAGCCTGGAGCAGGAATAGGGGATTCATTACAATAGCCGAAGAGTTTATCAAGCACGATATTTATATAATGAAAATCATCAGAAGATTTGACAAGGAATTGCAGAATAAGTTTGGAAGCAAATATGAAAGATTAAGAGATATTTTTTCTGATGGGGAGGCTGTATAAGTATTTTTAAACTTACCACTAACTTCAAACCAAAGGGCGACCAGCCGAATGCTATAAAGAATCTTTCAAAAGGTATTGAGAAAGGGATAAAACATCAGACCCTTCTTGGTGTAACAGGCTCTGGCAAGACTTTTACGATCGCAAATGTAATTGCTAATGTAAATAAACCGACTCTAATTATAGCTCACAATAAAACTCTTGCCGCTCAACTATACGGAGAATTCAAAGAGCTTTTTCCTGATAATGCTGTAGAGTTTTTTGTGAGTTATTATGATTATTACCAGCCCGAAGCTTATATACCTTCAACAGACACATATATAGAAAAGGATGCATTGATAAATGATGATATTGATAGAATGAGACATTCTGCAACAACCTCGGTTCTGGAAAGAAGAGATACAATTGTTATTGCTTCAGTATCCTGTATATATGGTATTGGTTCCCCGCAGGATTATATAAATATGCATCTTGTTATAGAAGATGGTATGAAAGCCAAAAGAGATGAAATACTTCATAGACTCGTTGAAATACAATATATACGCTCAGAAAAGGAATTTAAAAGAGGTATTTTCAGGGTTCGTGGTGATATTGTTGAAGTGATACCGTCTCTGTATAATGAAAAAGCTATTAGAATCGATTTTTTTGGAGACTATATTGATTCGATAGTTGAATTTGACCCTCTTACCGGGAAGAAATTACAGAGAAAAAATAGAGTTGCAATATTTCCGAACAGCCACTGGATTACTCCGAGAGACCGACTTGAAATTGCATTAAAAAAAATCGAGGATGAACTGAAAGAAAGAATCGAATATTTTTTAAAAGAAGGAAGAAAATTAGAGGCAAAGAGAATCGAACAGAGAACACTTTATGATCTTGAAATGTTAAAAGAGTTTGGTTTCTGTCACGGTATAGAAAATTATTCAAGACATTTAAGCGGAAGACTGCCCGGTCAGCCACCTTATACCTTAATAGATTATTTCCCCGATGATTTTTTGATAATAATAGACGAATCTCATGCAACGATTCCGCAATTAGGTGGAATGTATGAGGGAGACAGATCGAGAAAAAAGAATTTGATAGAGTTTGGATTTAGATTGCCTTCTGCTCTTGACAATCGACCCCTTAAATTTGAGGAATTTGAAGATCGGGTTAAACAGGTAATTTATGTTTCAGCAACACCCGGAGACTATGAAATAAAGAAATCAGGTGGAAAAATAGTAGAACAGATAATTAGACCTACCGGGCTCATTGATCCTGAAATTCATGTAAGGCCTGTTAATGGTCAAGTTGATGATCTTCTTGAAGAAATAAAAAAGCGTTCTGAGAGAAATGAAAGAGTACTTGTTACAACATTAACTAAAAGAATGGCTGAAGACCTTACAGATTATTATAAAGGACTTAATCTTAAAGTTCGTTATCTTCATTCGGATATTGATACCCTTGAACGAGTTGAAATAGTAAGAGATCTAAGACTCGGTGTGTTTGATGTCCTTATCGGGGTTAATCTTTTACGTGAAGGTCTTGATCTTCCTGAGGTCTCGCTTGTTGCTATACTCGATGCTGATAAGGAAGGATTTCTGAGATCTGAACGTTCATTAATCCAGACAGCAGGACGTGCAGCCCGTAATATTAATGGAACAGTAATTCTTTATGCAGATACGATTACAGGTTCAATGCAACGTGCTATCGAAGAAACGAAAAGACGTAGAAAAATTCAGGAAGAATATAATAAAAAAATGAAAATTACACCTGAAACTGTTAAGTCCAACATTAAGGACATTCTCAGTTCAATATACGAATCCGATTACTGGACAATACCAAAGACCGCAGAAGAAATTGAAGATTACGGATATGACGAAAAAGATATAAAACGACTTGAGTCTGAAATGAAAAAAGCTGCAAAAAAACTTGATTTTGAGCGGGCTGCAGAAATAAGGGACAGGATAAAGACAATAAAAAACAGGATGATTGAGACAGGCCTAAAATAATTTATGGATCATCTCCAAAAAGTTGGTAAAATCATGAGGATTCGAGGGGTCAAGGAGTCAAGGATTCGAGGAAAATGCTAAAGAATTACAAAAGAAAATAAGCACTTGAACCCTTGAATCCTGGAATTTTTGAATCCTTTTCAGCAACTAAATTGGAGAAGAACCTAATTTTTAATTGCATACAACGGCGCATTATAATATAATTATTGAATTTCTACGTAGTGGAATTATGAAGAATACTATGAAGAATATTTTTAGTAAATTAATACAAGTTCTTACTTTTACTGATCTCCCTATCAGAAAAAAGTTTATGCTTTTTTCTGCTGGAACTCTCTTCTGGATTATTGCTACCTCTGTAATTGGGCTTTTTTTCCTTTTGTATCTTAATTATGAATCCAGCAAATTAGTTAACTATAATGAACCACATCAGAAGGCTATTTATAGCACAATCAGAAAATTATCACACGCTAGTATCTCTCTTAATAATGCTAATGATATACAAAATTCAATTCTCACTACTGAAAAACTCATTGATAAATGCTCTATTAATCTTGAGACCCTTCTAAAAGGCGGGGTTATTAGAGATATTTCAGAAGATAACATCTTGATAAGTGAGATTCCTGTTAAGAAAATTACAGGTGATTCAAAGAAAGAACAGATAGAAGAAGTAATTTCTTATTTGCAAAAAGTAAAATCTATTCTTTCAGAAATAAAGAAAACTGAAAAACTTTCTCGAGATTCATCAGCATTTAAGTCAAAACTTTCTGAATGTAATAGCTTAATTCAGAAGTCTGCAAGTATTCTTGATAAATTTGCTATTAATTTAGATAAAGAAAACAGTTTAAATATTGCTGAAATCAAAAAAGGGGTTAAGATTGCCTTTATTTTAATAGTCATGACCCTTCTTACAGGAGCATCTCTATCAATAATATTTGGATACCTTATATCGATAAATCTGGTAAGACCCATTAATTCAATAGCCTCAAATTTCCGTGCATTTACGACCAAAATGGATTTTGCGAAAGAAATATCCGTAAACTCAAAAGATGAACTTGGAACATTGGCAAATGAATACAATAAATTTATTGAAGAACTTGAGGGTCTGACAAATTTCAAAAAAGTTATTGAAGAAGATGATACAGTTGAAGATGTTTATAATAGACTCGGGGAAATGATAACACATAATCTTGAATTTACAAAATGTACAATATATGAAATTTCAACTTATAAAAATAAACTTAAAATGGTTTTCCCTGAAAATATTGATGTTTCAGAAATAAATTGTAAAGCTGATATATTAGTTAATTGTGATTTATGTAGAGCAAAAAGAACAGGTCATATTATATCCTCTGAGGAACATCCAGATATTTGTAAATATGCAAAAGTAGAAGCAAATGAAATATATCTATGTCATCCTATATTTATATCGGGTAAGGTTGGAGGTATTATCCAGATAATACTTGATAAATATGAAGCTGAAAAAACAGAGGTAAAGCAGAGGATTCTAAAAGCAAGGCAGTATATAAGAGAAGCTCAGCCTGTATTAGAAGCCAAGAGAGTAATGAGGGCATTCAGGGAAACATCTATAAGAGATGGGCTGACAGATATTTACAACAGAAGATTTCTTGAGGAAACTTCTGAAAGCTTAATGGCAGGAATTCAAAGAAGAAATACCACTCTCGGGTTTTTAATGTGTGATCTTGATTTTTTCAAAGAGGTAAACGACAAATACGGGCATGATAATGGAGATAAAGTTCTTAAAATTACATCTGATATTATAAAGAAGAGTGTAAGAAATTCTGACCTTGTAATAAGATTTGGTGGTGAAGAATTCCTTGTTCTTTTAATAGATATTCAACCCGAGATGTCTGTCGAAATCGCAAAAAAGATAAAAACAAATATGGAACAGACAAAGATAACCATTGCAGGTACAACTATTACAAAAACAATAAGTATAGGTGTAAGTGAATTGCCAAAGGACACGCAGAGTTTCTGGGAAGCAATAAAATTTGCTGATGTTGCTCTTTATAAGGCAAAAGAAACAGGTAGAAATAAAGTTGTAAGATTTACCCCGGACATGTGGACTCAAGATAGATATTAAGCTGTGAAAGTTCTTCTTATAAATCCTAACAGATATATGTATCCTCCTGTCCCTCCTATAGGACTTGAATATATTGCAGGTTCATTGGTTTCCGCGAGACATGAAACAGAAATAGTTGATCTATGTTTTTCTGAAGATGTCTTTAAAGAAATAGATAATGCTGTAATTTCTTTTAAACCTGATATAGCCGGCATTACGGTGAGAAATATTGATTCCGCACTTTTCTTAAATAATGAGTTTTTTCTTGATGATATAAAAGTGATTATCGATTATCTCAAACATGTTTATGGATTAAAAGTAATCGTTGGTGGTGCTGGAATAACCGCTTCTCCTGAAGGAATTCTTGAATATCTTAACCCTGATTTTATAATCTCTGGTCCTGGAGAAAAGGATTTTCCTTATATTTTAAGCCAGTTAAATAATAGTCTAAAAAATAGAATCTTTTACGCAACCTGTAAAGGCAGAACCAGAGTTGAGCGCCTATTTTCGGCAATTGATTATAAAAAATACATTGAAATGGGTGGGGTGGCAGGTTTTGAGACACATAAGGGATGTAGTTCTTCATGTTGTTATTGTATTGAAGCCAATACAAAGGTATTTTTCAAAAATCCAGATGATGTGATTTCTGAAATCAAAGCGCTTATTGACGCTGGATGTAACCATTTTCATCTATGTGACTCTGAATTTAATGAGAGTCTCGAGTATTGTATAGACTTCTGTAATGCTTTAAAAAAGGAAAGGTTAGATATAAAATGGGCTGTTTATATGAAACCCGATAACTTTAATAGAAAACTCTTTCAGCTCATGAAAGAAACAGGAGTTTATCTCATTACTCTGACTGTTGATACTTATAAAAAGTGCGATATGTACTGGTCAGATATAGAACGTTTTATTTTTAGTGCCAGATCAGCAGGAATTAAAGTAGTTGTTGATTTGCTAACAGGATTTCCGTATGAAACAATCTCAGAAATAAAACATCACCTTGATAATCTAAGGAGACCATTGCCTGATAGCATAAATGTAAATACATATATAAGATTATATAAAAATACCCGTATCTCTAAGATAATTCTATCAGATGAAAATCTTAGTAAATATCTTATAAATTATATTGATAACGAAAAGCTGATAAAGCCTGTTTTCTATAACCATATTAATATGGAACAGATTAGACAGATTATTGACACTGATTCTATATTCAAGATTGACGGGTCAGAAAAAGGAGTGAATTATAGCCGTGTCGAATTGCAATAAATTATTGATTGACTGAAGCTATTAATTTTTAAGGATCATCTCCGAAAAAGTTGGTAAGATCATGAGGATTCGAGGGAAATGCTTAAGAATTACAAAGACTTAAAAGTTTGGCAAA
>FWPV01008486.1_pt1 | contig 17962 bp, 17 predicted proteins | sample 2228371 | NCBI WGS metagenome assembly FWPV01 (sample SAMEA103939776, study PRJEB20133) | metagenome | reverse complement strand
CATCACTGACGTCCGAGGGGTATGCACGGCGGTTCATGCTCTAAACATAACCGCAGTGCCTGATTTGGGTAAGGTGGTTTGTAGATTCTAGCCGACCTGATTAGCCTGACCACCCGCCCCCTGGGAGCTACCCAGGCCAGTGGCTTCACCCAGCGTTACGACTACGCCACCAGCCAGGTCGAAGGCTACATCCAGGCGCTGCGGGCCTTCACCGATGCCCAGATCCAGCAGACCACCCGCAGCAAATGGAACGCGGCCATCACCCAGTACGAAGCCACCTACCGCAGCATCCTCAGGCTGGTCGGGGCCCGCAAAGATGCCACCAGCGCCACCATTCTGGACTATGTCAACCGCCCTTTATGGATTGAGGAAATCCTGCAAGAAAACCAATGACTGTCTCTGTTTTGAGCCATCCGGCTCTGAGAAAGCTTTGTCCTGGATAGAACAGTTGCTCCCCTCCAGGCAGCCACGTCTGCGAAGGGGGCGATAACCCTGGGCCGCGATATGCTGCTCTTATGAAGCTGGTCTTTCTCTACGGCCCCCCTGCCGTCGGCAAGCTCACCGTAGCCCAGGCCCTCGCCAGCCTTACCGGCTACAAGGTGCTCCACAACCACCTCCTCAACAACCTGGCCGAAGCCGTGTTTGCCTGGGGTACGCCGCCCTTTGGCGAGCTGGTGCGAAAATTGCGCTTTCAGGTGCTGGAACTGGCCCTCCAGAAAAACGTTTCCCTGATCTCGACCTTTGTGTATGCCGCACGGCAAGACGACGCCCAGGTGCAGGAGATCAAGGCTTTTGTCGAGGCAGGCGGTGGGCAGTGCGTGTTTGTGCAACTGCGCTGCAAACCCGAAACCCTGCTCGAGCGCGTCGAAGAGGAATCGCGCCGCCAGTTCAAAAAGCTGGGCAATGTACAGGTCCTGGAACGCCTCTTACAAGAATACGAACTCTTCCAGCCGGTGCCCTTTGCCGATAGCCTGCAAATAGACACCGACGAACTAAGCCCCCCTCAGGCCGCCCAGGCCATCGTGGCCTATATGGAGGAAACCCCGTGAAGCTGCTGTTCTTGTACGGTCCGGCAGCGGTGGGCAAGCTGACGGTGGCCAGGGAACTCTCCCGGCTCACCGGCTACCCCGTCTTCGACAACCACCTCTCCATTGATTACGCGGCCAAGCTCTTTACGTGGGGCAGCCCGGAGTATGTGCAGCTCCTCCGCGCATTGCGGCTTTTTACCTTTCGGCAGATGGCCCAGATGGGGCAGAAAGGGCTTATCTTCACCTTCGTCTACACCCCGCCCAGCAGCGACGAATTTGTTCAGCAGGTGCTAGAAGTCTGTGAGCAATCTGGCATCGAGCCCCGGTTCGTCAAGCTGGAAGCCCCCCGTGAAGTGCTCCTGGAGCGAATCCAAAGCCCCGAGCGCAAACCCCTCAAGAAGCTCACCAACCCCGAGCGGCTCCTGTGGATGCTGGAGCAAGGGGCCTTGCAGGCCATTCCCTTTGTGGAAAGCCTGCGAATAGACACCAGCGAAACGCCCCCCGCAGAGGCCGCCAGGGGCATCGTGCAGCACTTTGGGCTGGAGGCGCTGCCCTAAGCCAGAAATACTTGCAGCGTCACGGTCTGAGCACGCCGGTGAGCTGGGTATAGAGCAGGGCCCCAGCGCCATACAACCCCAACCAGAGCAGGTCGGCCACCCGGAGCCGTCGGCGCAGCAGCCCCGCAATACCCACCCAGAACAGCACCAGCGAAGCAACCAGGCAAAAAAGGCTCAGGTAGGCGATGAACAGCGGGGCCACTACCGCACGGGTAAGGAGCATCGAACCCCCCGCCATCACCAGCGGAAGCCAGAGAAGTCCAGTGGCATAGATCAGCCAGCGGCGGCCTTGCATCGGATACCAGTCTACCTAAGTACACAGTCGTATAGATACGTGTACATCTTCACTGGAATACGGGAAGTCATTGCGAGCATCCGCAGGATGCGAAGCAATCCAGTTCACGCTGCCCAGCCGAACGTTTGGTGAGTCTCCTCTGGATTGCTTCGTCGGCCTTTGGCCTCCTCGCAATGACACCGGTTCGCTCGAGAGACTGGTTGGCGAGCCCTCGCACCAACATTCGTTTTGAGAGATATAGCTTTTAGGGCCAATGTAAGCCCCGCATGGACAGCAGTGGGTCTGGGTTTTTAGCATGGTCTCCATGACTGTGCGCAAAGCCCGCGTCACCTGTCCCCTGGACTGCCCCGATGCCTGCTCGTTGATTGCCACCATTGACGATGCCCAAAATGCACTCCTCAAAATCGAGGGCGACCCCCAGCACCCCATTACGCAGGGCTTTGCCTGCGTCAAGACCTACCGCTACCCCGAGCGCCAGCACCACCCTTTGCGGCCCCTGTACCCTTTGAAGCGGGTGGGGCGGAAGGGCGAAGGCCGGTTCGAGCGGGTGAGCTGGGAGGCGGCCCTGGACGATATTGCCGCTCAGCTAAAAGACACCCTGAGTCGGTATGGAGCAGAGGCCGTACTGCCCTATCACTACGCGGGCACCATGGGCCTGATGCAGTACGAGCACCCGCTCACCTTCTTCCGCGCCCTGGGGACCTCGGCCCTCGACACCACCATCTGTGCCACGGCGGGTTCGGCGGCCTGGGAGGCCAGCTACGGGGCGCGTTTTGGCGTAGACCCCGAGGACGTTCCCCAGGCGCGGTTTATTCTGCTATGGGGCATCAACAGCCTGCATACCAACACCCACCTGACCCCTTTCCTCAAAGCGGCCCGCCACAACGGTGCGCGCATCGTCCACATTGACCCCTATGAAAACCTCACCAGCCGCTTTGCCGACGAACACATCAAGATTCGCCCCGGCACCGACGCGGCGCTGGCCTACGGCATGGCCCGGGTGATTGTGAAAGCTGGGCTGCACGACACGGCTTACATCGCCCGCATGACCACCGGCTTCGAGGCCTTCATGCAAGCAGCCGAGGCCTGGACACCGGAGCGGGTGGAGGCGGTCACCGGGGTTCCGGCGGCTACGGTGGAGCGGCTGGCCCTCGAGTTTGCCCAGGCCAGAGCCTCGTTCATCCGCACCAGCTACGGCCTGACCCGACACCCCGGCGGGGCCTCGGCCCTGCGGACGGTCATTCTGCTGCCCGCCATCACCGGCGCCTGGCAGTACCCGGGGGGCGGGGCCCTGCTCAGCACCAGTGGCGGGTTCCCCCTGAACCGCGCCGAGCTGGCGGGGCGGAAGTTTTCCAAGCCTGTGCGGCACGTCAACATGAGCCAGATTGGCACGGCCCTCACCACCCTGGAACCGCCCATCCGAGCCCTGTTTGTCTTCAACTCCAACCCGGCGGTGATTGCCCCCCGCTCCGACCTGGTGCAGAAGGGCTTGCTGCGCGAAGACCTTTTTACGGTGGTGCTCGAGCAGGCCCTTACCGAGACCACCCGCTACGCCGACTATGTGCTGCCCGCCACCACCTTCCTGGAGCACCCCGACCTCTACACCGCCTACGGCCACTACTACCTCTCCTGGAACGAGGCGGTGATGCCGCCCCAGGGCGAGGCCCGTCCCAACACCTGGGTCTTCGCCGAGCTGGGGCGAAGGCTGGGCCTGGACGAACCCACCCTCTACTGGGACGCCGAGACCCTGGCCGGTTCGCTCCTGGACTCCGACCATCCCTGGCTAGAGGGCATCACGCTGGAACGCCTGAAAGCAGAAGGCTTCGTGCGCATCAACAAGCCCAGGGGCTATCTACCGTACACCCAGACCGTCGGCACCCCTTCGGGCAAGGTGCAGTTCGACCCCCCACCCCAGGTCATCCTGACCGAGCCCACAAGGGACTTCCCCCTGATCCTGATGACCCCCCCGGCCAAGCACTTCCTGAACAGCACCTACGGCCACATAGAGCGCCTGGTGCGGGCCGAGGGAGGTGAGCCCCATCTGCTGGTGCACCCCGAGGATGCGCGGGCCTACGGCGCAACCGACGGTGCGCTGATGCGGATACGCTCCCCCCACGGGTCGGTGATCCGGCGGGTACGGGTGAGCGAGGCCCCCATCCAGGGCACGGTGGTGCTGGAAGGCACCTGGTGGGAACAGTCGGCCCCCGACGGCAAGGGCATCAACTGGCTCACCGGTGAACACCTCACCGACATGGGCGAGGGTTCGACCTTCCACAGTAACCCGGTGCGCCTGGAAGCGCTGGACTAAACGGGAACGCCGGCCAGACTCCAGACCTCCCTGGCCCGCATCGCCCAGGCCGGGTACTCTTCCTTTTGCAGGAAGTGCCGGGCGTACAGGGCTGCGAGCCTGGCATGGCGCTCGCTGCCGAGGTCGTACAGGAGGGCCACGGTAGCGGCATCGGCCAGGGTGCGCAGGGCGTCCTTGGCCTGCCACTGGGCTTCCTCCGGGGAGAGGGTTTGCAGGCAGGCCAGGGTGTGTTGCAGGGCGGAATGGGCCAGGCGGGCTTCCTCGCTGCCGACGGCCTCGAGCCTGGGCAAAAACTCCTCGGCAAAGGGCTGTGCGGCCCCCTTGCGGAAGAGCACCTCGAGGGTGTCCAGGGCTTGCACGTTGGCCGGGCCCTCCCAGATGGGGGTAATCAGGGCTTCGCGGGCCAGCCGGGCGATGGCGAAGTCCTCCACGAAGCCCACCCCACCAAAAAGCTCCATGCCGAGCTGGGTGCAGTAGGTGCCGTGCTCGGCGGTGCGGGCTTTGGCCAGGTGGGCCAGCAGGCGGGCGTAGTGGTAGCGGGGGCTGTAGGGTGGGGTCTCGAGCCAGGCCTCCTCCCAGGCCGCCACCGCGCGGAAGGTGAGGGCCAGGCCGCCCGCAATCCGCACCGAGAGGTCGGTCAGGTCGCGCCGGATCAGGGGGTGCTCTTCCAGCTTCTTGCCAAAGGCCGTGCGGTGCTGGGCGCGGAAGAGGGCCTCGAGCTGAGACTTGCGGGCCAGGCCCAGTGCGCCTACCGCGTTGGCCAGCCGCGAGAGGGTCAGGGTCTCCAGGATGTAGTAGATGCCCTCCTCGGCCTGGCCTATCAGGTGGGCCTCGCTGCCCTCGAAGTCCACCTCGCCCGAGGGCACCGCGCGGGTAGCCAGCTTGTCCTTGAGCCGCCGCACCCGGTAGTTGAGCGCTCCATTGCGGTTCAGGCGGGGCACCAGGAACAAAGCCACGCCCTTGGGGCCGGGCGGGGCCCCCTCCGGGCGGGCCGAAACAATTGCATAGTCGGTGAGACCTGCCCCGCTGGAGAAGTATTTGTCGCCATAGAGCCGCCAGATGGCCCCCTCCGGCACCGCCCGCACCTTGTTGGCCCCCAGATCGGAGCCGCCCTGCACCTCGGTCATCCAGGTGGCCCCGAAGGCTTTCCCCTGCAAGAGTTCCTCTTTCCAGGGGGCAAACTGCGGGGCGTACTTGTGGATGGCGTAGACGGTGGCACCCGTGATGGTCTGGATGCAGTAGAGGCCGGGGTCGGCCAGCAGGAAGCCGTAGGCGAAGTGCAGGTGCCAGCTACCCCCTTCGTAAGGGGCGCGGTTGATGGCCGAAAGCGCGCGGTTCAGGGTTTCCTGGACCGGCGAAAGCCGCACCCGGTCTATGCGCTGGCCTTCCAGGTCGTGCATCACCAGCACCGGGCGGGCCTCCTTGTCCACGTGGTCGGCCACACGGTAGGCCTCGCCCCCGGCCAGGGCACCGAAGCGCTGAAGCTCCGTCTCGTGGGCCCGCCAGCCTTTCCAGAAGCGGCTCAGGACGTGGGGCAGGTCGGGCTCGAGCGTCCAGTGATTTTTACCATAGGCGTAGGACTGGTGTTCCATAAGGAGACTCCACCCAAAGAGTAGCTCGAGAATTCCCGTCTTTCACTCTGGCTCGACCTCGAGGGCAACCAGGAACCTCGAGACCATGTTGTAGGCCGCAATCACCCCCACCAGCTCCACCACCTGCCGTGGGTCAGGCCACATGGCCTTCACCAGGGCAAAGGTTTCGTCGTCCACCCGCACGTTCCGGGTCATCTCAAACGTGAGCCGGAGCGTAGCCCTTTCCTGTGGGTCAAAGAGCGTGTTGTCTTCGGTGGCTTGCTCCCAGTTGCTCAGGGCCGCCAGCTGGGCTGAGGTGCCCCCTGCTTGCAGGAACAACGGGGCGTGATGCTGATATTCGTATTCGGCCCCGTTCAATACGGCCACCCCACAAATGGCCAGCTCTCGCAACCTGGGCGAGAGGCCAAGCTCGCTTCGCACCGCGCCCATAAAACGGTTCCAGCCCAGGGCATAGGGGGGGCTGTGCAGGAGCATTCGATCCAGGTTGAGGAGTCGGCCCCCGCGACGCTGCCGGATAGCTTCCACAACGGAACGGGGTTCATCGAGGTCGGGGGGTTGGTAGGGAATGCGAGCCATCAGGAGTAGCATAGAGCCTATGCGCGTGATTGACCTCCGCTCCGACACCGTAACCCGACCCACCCCCGCCATGCGCAAGGCCATGGCCGAGGCCGAGGTCGGCGACGATGTGTACGCCGAAGACCCCACCGTAAACCGCCTGGAGGCCCTGGCCGCGGAGATGCTGGGCCTCGAGGCCGCCCTCTTCATGCCCAGCGGCACCATGACCAACCAGGTAGCCCTGATGCTGCACCTGAAGCGCGGCCAGGAGGTGATTGCTCCCAAAGGCGCGCACATTTATGAATACGAGCCCGGTTCGCTCGCGGTGCTCTCGGGCGGAACCATCCGGATTGTGGAAGCCCCTTACGGCGTACCCGACCCCGAGGCCGTGCGGGCCGCCATCCGCACCTCGGTGCACCAGGCCCCCACCGGTCTCATCTCCCTGGAGAACACCCACAACACCGCCGGGGGTACGGTGGTGCCGCTGGAGGCCCAGCGAACCATCCAGCAGGTCGCCCAGGAAGCCCTCTTGCCCATCCATCTCGATGGAGCACGTTTTTTCAATGCCGTCACCGCCCTGCATACCACCCCAATCGAGTTGGCCCGGGGCTTCCGTACGGTCTCGATCTGTTTGTCCAAAGGATTGGGGGCCCCGGTGGGCTCCCTCTTGCTGATGCCCAAAGAACTTCGGGCAGAAGCCTGGCGCTACCGCAAGATGCTGGGGGGCGGGATGCGGCAGGCCGGGGTGCTGGCGGCAGCAGGCCTCATTGCCTTGACCGAAGGCCCCAAACACCTGGCCAAAGACCACCAGATGGCCCGCGCCCTGGCGGAAGGGCTGCTGCGCCTGCACCTGGAGGTGGACATGCAAGCGGTGCAGACCAATATGGTGTATGCCCAGGTTCCGCAAGCCCCCGCTTTTGCCGAGCGCCTGCGCGAGCTGGGGGTACTGGTTAATCCGATGGCCGCCAACCGAGTGCGCTTCGTCACCCACCGCGACCTGCACGACGAGGACATCCCGCTAGCCCTCGAGCGCATCGAGCAGGCCCTGCAAATCGCCTAGCACTGCGGCTGCGGACTTCCCTACTCCGTCCACTCTTCAACCGACTTGTATTGCACCAAAGCGGCGTACATGGTCTGTGCGCCGCTGGTCGAGGAGGTGGAAAACTTGATATCCACAATCAGCGCATCCTGAGGCAGGCTCTCCACAAAACGGTTGAGCCGATCCTGGAACATGTCCGGGTCCGCAGCGGCAATGAGTTTGAAACGCATCCCTTGCATGGCTCAAGCCTAGCGCAGAATGCCGAGTAGGGTTGTGCAATTTAGCGACCGCCTGCCAGGAGCTCTGTGGGCAGGTCGCCGATGACGCCGTCCACACCCCACGCCAGGAGCTCGCGCACAACGGCGGCCTGGTTGACCGTCCAGGTGGCCACAAATAGGCCACGGGCCTTGAGGGCAGCCACCCGGGCCTCGTTCAGGAGTCCAAAATGGGGATGCACGCCCTGCACCGGCAGACAGGGCACCAGTTCTTCCATCTCGAGCTCGGCATATAGCAAGGCCAGCGGGACGTCTACCTTTAGCCGATGCAGGCGAATCAGGGCCAGGGGATCGAAGCTGCTGATCCAGGCCCGTTCTCGCTCTGGCCAGGCCTGCAGGGCCTGAGCCAGCGCGGCCTCGCGGCCATCCGAGGGGCCTGGCAGGCTCTTGAGCTCGAGGTTGAGCCGGGCCTGGGGAAATTGCTCGGCCAGCTCCAGGATCTGCTCCAGGCGGGGCATCCAGGGTGCCTGCTGCTGTAAAGCCGACCAGTCCGTCTCGGCGATGGGCTGCCCGTCCAGCTCGAAATCGTGGTAAACCGCCAGAACGCCATCGCGGGTGCGGTGCAGGTCGAGCTCGAGGCCGTCCAGGCCCGCTTCCAGGGCCAGCCGGAAGGACTCGAGGGTATTTTCCCTGGCCTGGCGGGGAGCGCCGCGGTGACCAAGGAGGAGTGAGTTAGAAAATTTCATTGGATTTCTCCTTGCCGTGCAGGGTTTTTCATCTCTTTCGGACAACTTTCGTGTCTGGGAGCCACGATTATACCGCCCTTCGCCCGATTTTACGTGATGGATGCAAGCGGACTGTCCTGCGTATGTTGTAAACTGATCATCATGGGCAAATATGAAGCGCGTCTTTCAGAACTGACCCAGGCCGATATTATTGCTCGGCTCGAAGGCCCTGGAGGTCTTCTCGCACTGACCAGCCGAGAACTGTTTTACCTGGATGACCACACCCAGCAAAGTGCACGGCTCTCTCACATCAAGCGCATTGGCGTCAACAAACAGACCGGCAATGTGGATGTGGTGGGCGAACAGGGCACCATGATGGAAATTGCCCCGATTGCCTTCCAAAAAGACGAGTTGAAACTCTTTTTGGAGTCGCTCAAAGGCCACGTACTCAAAGCCAAATCTGAACCCACCCAGGTGATCGAGCGCCCCAAAACCGTTGAGCAAGCCCCAGAAGCGCCAGCCTCCACCCCCTTCCCCAAATTTGAAGAACCAACTGCGGCCCCCAGCGCACCCATTGCCCAGCCCCCCAACCCCACCCCGTTGGAAACGCCCCCCCCAGTAGAGGCTGAACCCGCTCCCTCGGGGCAGATCAACATCGCCGAACCCCCCAAAACCCTGCCCGATGAACCCAGCGACTCCATCTGGGCTTATGAAGGTTCACCCAAACCCAGCGCTGCACCTGCCGTGGCCGAACCCATGCCCACCCCCGCCCCTGCAGCGCCGGTGTCCAAAGGGGATGTCACCGTTCCGCCACCCCCCATAGCCCCTGTCCGAACCCTCAGCTCCACCCAGCGGATTATCTCGGCGTTGCTCAAGGTATCCGCGCTCATTACGGCGGTGGTTACGGTGGGGTATTTGGTGGTGAATATGGGCACTACCAGCGATATCTGGGTTCCGCTGGGTGTTATTGCTATCGGGCTGTCGCTCTCGCTGATTCAGTGGCGCTTGTCCGAGCCTTACTGACCGGTGGTACGCAATCGGTTAACCCTCTGGTGGTAACTACCCAGTAGGTTCAAAGCATATTTTGCTATTGATATTTCAACGTAAATCAAAATTTTGTCAAAATAACCCTGTACAGGCCCCGGTGGAAGCTAGACTGGGGCTTTATGGAACGTTGGCTGAGCGCAGCCTATATTGCCGTTGTCCTTGGGCTTGGATTCGCAAGTGTATGGCCCCTGTTGACCGTTCGGTTCGCCCCAAACGAGGTCAAAACCTCTGCTGCCCAGGGCTTGCTGGCGCAGCCAGGCGTGACTCCATCCGTTCTGCAACCCGGCCCTGTTACGCCTGAGGTCGCTACGGTCAACCTCAACACCGCCAGCCAGGCCGAGATTGAAAGCCTGCCCGGCATTGGCCCCGCACTCGCCCAACGCATTATTGAGGGCCGTCCCTATCGTTCGCTCGAGGATCTGGACCGGGTCAAGGGAATTGGCCCCAGGCTACTGGAGCGTTTGCGGCCGCTGGTCGCCCTATGATTCCTTATGCACTGGGCCTGGGGGCGCTGCTGGGTGCCCTGACCCAGCTCACCCCCCTGGCCTTTCTGGGCTTGTTGGCGGGGCTCTGGCTGCCGCAGGCGGCCCGGTGGTTGGGTTTGTTGGCGTATACCCTGGTGGTCCTTCACCTGGGCCTGTCCAAAGACCCCTGGGCTTCGCAGGTAGGGCAGTGGGTGCGGCTTCAGGGCACCCTGCGAGAGGGTTTTCTGCACACCCCTCAGGGGCGGGTTTACGTGCGGTATTTTCCCCGTCTGCAGGATGGCAAATACATTTTGGAAGGCCATTTGCTACGCCCCCAGGGCCTGCGCAACCCTGGTGGCTTTGATCAGGCAACCTGGCTACGCGGTCTGGGGGTTCAGGCAGTCTTGCAGGCCCGGCAGGTGGTGCAGTTTGAACCCCCAGCCCCGGACCCCCAGCAGTGGTTCCAGCAACAGCTGGTGGCCGGTCTTTCGCCCTCGGCAGCGGCGCTGACGGTAGCCATGACCCTCGGTGAGCGAAGGGAGCTGGGGGAGACCTATGGTGAGTTCCAACGGGCCGGGCTGGCCCACGCCCTGGCCCTTTCCGGGCTCAACGTAGCCATTCTGGCCGGGTTTCTGGTATTGGTTTTGTACCGGCTTGGACACTGGCGCTACCTGGTGACCCTGGGGCTTTTGCTGGTGTATTTGCTGCTGGTTGGGCCGCAGCCTTCGCTGGTACGGGCGGTGATTATGGGGGGCCTGGTGCTGCTGGGCTTGTTTTTGGGTAAGGGCAAGGTGGCGGTGTTACCGGCCCTCTCGCTTGCGCTTTTTATTCACCTGCTGCTCGAGCCCTATGTCATCTTCAGTCTCTCGGCCCAGCTTTCCTACCTGGCGGTACTGGGGATGGCGCTGGTGCTACCCCGCCTTCCCAGGCTTCAAGGCTGGAAAAACTGGCTCTGGGCCTCGGTAAGTGTGACTTTTGCAGCCCAGATTTTTATCCTTCCGCTGCTGCTCCACCACTTCCACCAACTGCCGCTGGTCTCCCCTATCGCCAATTTGCTGGTGCTGCCGCTGCTTAACCTGCTAGTTCCGCTTGGCTTTATGAAGCTGGTGCTGGGCGGATTTTTAGCCTGGCCGGTGGAATGGCTTAGCCAGCTCGTGCTGGGGCTGGTGGGGTGGCTTTCTCACGGGCCGCAACTGCGCTGGGGCGAGATTGGCCCCACAGGCTTTGCGCTGTATTTTCTGGGGATTTTGCCCTTGCTGGCCGCACTCTATGGGCACATCCATTGGTCGCGGGCCGGCGGACTGGCCGCGACCACAGTTCTGGTCTCGCTGTTGCCGCAAACCTTCCAGCGGGCCGAAATCTGGCAGCTCGACGTGGGCCAGGGCGATGCCTCGCTGGTACGCTTGCCGGGCAGGGTGGAGATTCTGGTGGACGGGGGCCGGGACTGGGCCTATCCCAGACTGGAAGGTGCGCTACGAGCCCTGGGGGTGGACGACCTGGATCTGGTGATTGCCACCCACCCCGATGGGGATCATGTACAAACCTTGCCTCTGATTATGCAGAACTTTCCGGTAGGCACACTGGTCACTGGCCCCAGGGTGCGGGGGGATGAATTAGACGATGTCTTGCGGCAGGCTGCCCGTCGTCAAGGGGTGCGGGTGATACAGGCAAGGGCCGGTACGCAGCTCGAAATGGCCGGGGCCCGCCTGCGCTTTCTGGGGCCGCAGGGCCATGAAGTGCTGGACAACGACCGCAGCCTGGTGTTTGTGCTGGAGTTCCAGGGTCGCAAAGCCCTGTTCACCGGCGATGCACCCTTGTCCGCCGAGACTGGTTGGAGAGGGGAAAAAGTGGACATTCTCAAAGTGGGACATCACGGCTCCGATACCAGTACCGGCGATCAGTTGCTGCTAAGTTTTCAACCCAGGGTGGCCCTGATCGGGGTGGGCAACAACCCTTACGGACACCCCACCCAATCCGTGCTGGAGCGATTGAATCAACACGGTGTGGAGATTCGCCGCACCGACCTCGAGGGCGCGATTCGTATAACCTTACGCTAGGGCGGTTTGCGGTTTGATTCGAGGGACAGGAGGATGGCAAACCCAGGTTAGCCACAAAGCAGCTACGGCCTAACGGCCACCCCCTCGCCTCTCCAATGAGGTTACCGCCCCTGGATAAGCTTACCGTGGGGTAACTTGGGTCAGGCTTCGTAGCCCAAAGCCTGTAAGATGGCACTCAGCTCCTCTTCAGAGTGGTAGCTAATTTCGATTTTACCCCTCCTGAGCTGGGTAAAGCGAACCTTGGTACCGAGCCGACGCGAAAGGTTGCGGGCAATCTCGGCATAGGCCTCCTCGCCTCTGGAACGGGCGCCCTGTGCCGCCGGTTTGTCTTTGAGTTTTTCGGTCTCACGTACGCTGAGTTGCCTGGAAAGCACCTCCGAAAGACCCCAGTTGCGCCGGGCTTCAGGTAGCATCAGGAGTGCCCTGGCATGTCCTGCACTTATTTTGTTCTCTTCAAGGGCTTGCATGATTTCGGGGCCCAGGTGCAGTAGCCGCAGGGCGTTGGTCACGGTTACTCGGGCCTTCCCCACTGCCTTGGCCACCTCTTCCTGGGTCATCCCCATATCTACCAGCTTTTTGTACCCTTCGGCCTCTTCCAGGGGATTGAGGTCTTCACGCTGGAGGTTTTCGATCAGGGCGATCTCGAGGGCCTCTCGCTCGCCGATGTCCTTGATGACCACCGGTACCTCGCGCAACCCGGCCATCTGAGAGGCTTTATAGCGCCGCTCCCCCGCCACCAGCTCGTACATATCCCCCTTGGGGCGCACCAACAGGGGCTGCAACAGGCCTTTTTCCTTGATGGAAGCTGCCAGTTCATCCAGCGCTACCGGATCAAAAAGGCGGCGGGGCTGTCCAGGGTTGGGTTTGATCAGGGCCAGGGGCAGTTTGGTCAGGGAGGCTGGGGTTTTGGGCAGCAGGGCCTCCAACCCCTTGCCCAGACCGCTAGGCTTCTTGGACACGGCGCATCACCTCCTCGGCCAGCCGACGGTAGGCATGGGCTCCACTGCTGGTGGGGGCATACTGCCCGATATCCTGACCGTGGCTGGGGGCCTCGGCCAGCCGGACGTTGCGGGGAATTACTGTCCAGAAGACCTTCTCGCCCAAATTCACACGGATGTTGCTTTCAACTTGCTGCGAAAGCAAGGTGCGCGGGTCGTACATGGTAATCAGTACGCCCAGAAGCCGCAGGGCCGGGTTGAGGCTGGTACGCACCTGATCAATGGTCTCCATCAAGCCTGCGATACCTTCCAGGGCGTAGTATTCGGCCTGCACCGGCACAATAAGCCCCTCCGAGGCCGAGAGGACATTGAGGGTGATGGGCCCCAGGCTGGGAGGTGCGTCCAGCAGGATCAGGTCATAGGCGGACTCGAGCGGGCGCAATACTTCCGCAAGCCGGGTGGGGTTTTCAATGAGTTCGGCGGAAGCCCCCACCAGATCGGGGCTCGAGGGCAATAAATCCAGGCCTTTAGCAATATTCACCACTGCCCTTTCGACTTCGCCGGCACCAACCAGCACGGTGTAGATATTCTCTTCCTGCACGGTCTGGCCGACCCCTGAGGTCGCGTTGACCTGGGGGTCGAGATCCACCAGCAAGACTTTCTGGCCCGCTTTAGCCAGGTAGGCCGAAAGATTGACAGCGGTGGTGGTCTTCCCTACCCCCCCTTTTTGATTTACGATGCCGATGCGCTTCACCTTGCCCCCTAGGATAACGGATTTTTAGCCGGCACCCCTGCCCTCCGGGGGTAAGCGGGGGGCGTGGGACTGGTTTTCTCAATGACAACCAGGGTTCTGAGTTCCCCCAGACCGGGCAACTTGAAAGATATAACTTCCTGCACGGTGCCGCCCAGTTTCCGGATGGCGGCTTGGGCCTGCTCGAGCTCCCCCTCTACGCCGACCCCTTTTTGGGCGATCATAAATCCGCCCACCTTAATCAGGGGCAGACACAGCTCGCTCAGGGTGTTGAGGGCGCTCACCGCCCGGCTCAGGGCTCGGTCGTAGGTTTCGCGGTGGGCAGGGTTGTGGCCCAACTCTTCAGCGCGACCCCAGACGCAGTGGGTCTGGGCCAGGTTCATCTCCTGGCAGATTCCCTCGATGAAAGCTATTTTCTTTTGAGTCGCATCCAGAAAGGTCATCTCCAGCTCGGGTCGAACCATTTTGAGCGGTAGACCCGGAAACCCGGCCCCGGTTCCCACGTCAATCACCCGCAAAGGGCCCTCGAGTTTGCTACTTTTCAGACAACTAAGGGAGTCCACAAAGTGTTTGAGGATAATACCCCGCTCATCGCGGATAGCGGTCAGGTTGGTCATGGCATTGGCCTCGACCAGGCGTTCGTAGAGCAATTCAAAACGGGGGAGGGCTGGCTCGAGATCTACGCCTAACGCCTTTGCCGAGTCCAGCAGCAGCTTCCTACCATCGGGCGTCATCACCCCTCGAGGATACCCCCTGTTTTACGCACTTTCAAAAGTCTTCCGGAAAACCCAGCCTCCAGGCTATGAGCACCGCTCCTAACGTTTCACGGGGAACCTTAAGCCGGAATCTTCGTCAGGTACACTAAAAGTGCGGTTAAATCTGAATCGCGGATACCCGGCACCCTCGAGGCCTCCGCCACTGAGCGGGGTCGAACCCGGCTAAGTTTTTCCACGGCCTCCCTGGAAAGGCTGGGAATTTTGCTGTAGTCCAGGGACACGGGTAGGAGGTAGGCCTCGAGCTCCTTCAGCCTTTCCCGGAGTTTGTCGGCCCGCTCCATATAACCGGCATATTTGGCTCGCACCTCCACCTGATAAGCCTCGGCTTTATCCAGCGGCGCTTCGGGATAGCCGACCTGTTGCAGTACCTGAAGGTAACTGGCCTCGGGCCGGCGCAGGTATTGCAAGGCCGATACCCCTTCCAATCGGCTTTTTTGCAGGCGAAGCAGCTCGTTCTGGACTCGAGCGTACTTGGCTTGCACCGCCTCAAAATCCTCCGCCGAGCGCAAACCCCATTCGGCTGCAAGGGGAATCAAGCGCTCATCGGCATTATCGGCACGGCACAGCAGGCGCAACTCCACCCTCGAGGTCATCATCCGGTAGGGTTCATCCACGCCCCGATGCACCAGGTCGTCCACCATGACCCCGATATAGCCAGATTCACGCGGCAACCAGACTTCCGCCAGGCCCATTGCATAGCGGGCTGCATTTAAGCCTGCCAGTAACCCCTGGGCTGCCGCCTCTTCATAACCCGAAGTGCCGTTAAGCTGGCCCGCCGTAAACAACCCTGGCTGCTTACGGGATTGGAGTCCTGGGGTTAGTTCCAAGGGGTCTACCGCATCGTATTCCACCGCATAGGCATAGCGCTGGATGACGGCCTTTTCAAACCCTGGCAGGGTGTGCACCATGCGTACCTGCAATTCCGGGGGTAGGGAAGAGCTGAAACCTTGTAAATACAACTCCGTGGTGTGCAGGCCATCGGGCTCCACAAAGAGCAAATGGGTGTCCTTATCAGCAAACCGCACCACTTTGTCCTCAATGGAGGGGCAGTATCGGGGCCCCACCCCTTCAATATCCCCTCCATACAGGGGGGACAGGTGCAGGTTTTCCTGGATAAGCAGGTGGGTGGCCTTGGTGGTGCGGGTCTGCCAGGTAGGGCGGGCGGTAGCGTGCACGCCCACCGTACCGGCAAAGGTCTCGGGGGGGTCGTCGGCAGGTACCACCTCCAGCTCTTGGTAATTCACAGAGTCGGCCTGGATACGCGGTGGGGTGCCGGTTTTGAAGCGGAGTAAGCGATGCCCTACGGCCTTCAGGCTTTCGGAGAGAAAACGGGCCGGTGGTTCGCCCTGCCGTCCTGCGGCCCTGGACTGCCGCCCGTACCAGACCACCCCCTGCAAAAAGGTGCCGCTGGCGACCACCACAGCCTGGGCGGCAATTTTTCGTCCATCCACGGTCTGAACCCCACGCAGCCCGTCCCCCTCCAACCACAACGCCGCCACCTCGGCCCGCACACTTTCGATGTTGGGATGGGCCAGCAGTACGCGCTGGGCTTCCAGCGCATAGCCATCCCGGTCTACCTGCACCCGCAGGCTCTGTACGGCGGGGCCCTTCGAACGGTTGAGAACGCGGGTGTGTATGGCGGTGGCGTCGGCCAGTTTGCCCATCAGGCCTCCGAGGGCCTCGATTTCCGCCACCAGTTGGCTCTTGCCCGGCCCACCGACTGCTGGGTTGCAGGGCATCAGCCCAATGCGCTCGGGGTTGGATGTAACCAGCCCCACCTTGGCCCCAAGCCTTGCTGCAGCCCAGGCGGCTTCGATGCCGGCGTGTCCACCCCCCACTACCACTACGTCATAGACCTTCATCCACCCAACTCCTGACCTTGCATTCTAGCAGAGCATTCCCGCATCAAAAAACCGCCCGTGCCTTTAGACAGACGCCCCAAAGCCAGTTTATGTGCTCCATATTTCGAAATTTAGCCGTCCAGTAGAAGGTTTTGAGCCCAAAAGGGGTGTTTTTGTTCGCCTGTACAGGATTATCCACAGGGCATTTCCCACCTGTGGATAACTCGGTAGAATGTACAAACTTGTTTGGATTTCAGGAGGATTGGCCTTGACCCAAAACACTGTCTGGCAAAACGTGCTCGAGTACGTGCGCCAAAACATCACCGAGGTGGAGTACCACACCTGGTTTGAAAAGATCCAGCCGCTCGGGGTAGTCAACGGTTCGCTCGAGCTCGGCGTTCCCACCACCTTTTTCAAGGGCTGGATCGAGGATCACTACGCCGAACTGCTCACTGAGGCTCTGACCCGCCTGGGAGCCCAAACCCCACGCTTTGAACTCAAAGTTGTACCCGGAAAGCCTGTTCAAGACGATATTTTCTCGGCTTCCACTCAATCCAAGCCGCAGGAGTTACGTGCCCGACTTAACCCCAAATACATTTTTGAAAACTTTGTGGTGGGGCAGAACAACAACCTGGCCCATGCCGCTGCCGTTGCAGTAGCTGAGTCCCCCGGTAATGCGTACAACCCTCTATTCATCTACGGAGGGGTAGGACTGGGCAAAACCCACCTGATGCACGCAGTAGGTCACTCGGTGGCCCAGCGCTTCCCCGAAAAAAAAATCGAGTATGTCTCCACCGAGACCTTCACCAACGAGCTCATCAACGCCATCCGCGAAGACCGCATGACCGAGTTCCGCGACCGCTACCGCTCGGTGGATTTGCTGCTGGTGGACGATATCCAGTTCATCGCCGGCAAGGAACGTACCCAGGAGGAGTTCTTCCACACCTTCAATGCCCTCTACGAGGCCCGCAAACAGATCATCCTGTCCTCCGACCGGCCTCCCAAGGACATCCTCACTTTAGAAGCCCGCTTACGCAGCCGCTTCGAGTGGGGTTTGATCACCGATATCCAGTCGCCCGACCTCGAGACCCGGGTGGCCATCCTCAAGATGAACTCCGAGTACCGCAATATGCGCATCCCCGAGGAGGTACTCGAGTACATTGCCAAGCAGATCACCTCCAACATCCGCGAACTCGAGGGGGCCCTGATGCGGGTGATTGCCTATGCCTCCCTTAACGGGGTGCAACTGAGCAAGGCGGTAGCGGTCAAAGCCCTTTCCGATGTGTTTGCTGCTACCGAAGTCAATCTGACCCCCGAGGAAATCCTCAAGGCCGTGGCCGATCACTACAACCTTAAGCTGGAGGAGATTCGCGGCGCAGGTCGCCGTAAGGAGGTAGTCATTCCCCGCCAGATGGCCATGTACCTGATCCGAGAGATGACCCATGCATCCTTACCGGAGATCGGTCAGTTTTTCGATGGGCGCGACCACACCACGGTGCTTTACGCGATCCAGAAGATCCAGGAGAGCATAGAAACCGACACCGCCTTGCAACAAGCCCTCAAAGGCATCAAGGAACGGCTGCGCTAACGCGTAAACCCCTTTTGTGGATAATTCGACGACTCGGGTTTCGACGCATAAACACCTTTGAACCCCAAGAACCCCGTCCACAATTGCCTTTTTGAGTAATTGAATAACACTCAAGTTACGCAACCCAGAAAAAAGACGATAGAATGGGGGCCTTCTGGTGCAACAGGAGACCCCAAGATGAGTATA
>FWPV01006257.1_pt1 | contig 17962 bp, 15 predicted proteins | sample 2228371 | NCBI WGS metagenome assembly FWPV01 (sample SAMEA103939776, study PRJEB20133) | metagenome | reverse complement strand
CAGCGGAGGAGAAGCGAAGTCCCCCGCCACACGAAAGAAGAGATGTGTGCCTAATGATGGCCAGCAAGATAACTTTTCTTCCGGCCCTTTGCAATCACAGGACATTTCAGATATTCCAGGTCTTTTTGCGGCAACTAACTTGGAGATGACTCAAAGATTCAAAATTTCTTTTCCCAAAGGAAAGGGGAATTTTCCCTTGGGGAAGGGTAATGATTTAATAACCTCCTGTTACTTCCAAACATTGTCCGGAAACGTAATCAGAGAGGGGCGACGCTAAGAATAAAATTGGGCCCGCTGCTTCCTGAGGTGTTCCTGCTCTGCCCATAGGAATGATTAAGGGCATCATATTGCGGATGGCAGCAGGAATACCAATGGCCACAGCTTGTCCGGCTCGTTCGATTGTTTGCCCGGCCTCTTTCTCTTTAGTTAGCCGCGTATCAATCCAGCCATAGGCGACAGCATTCACCTGAATATTAAAAGGCCCCCATTCTTTAGCTAAAGCTCGCGCCATACCTACCAGACCAGCTTTAGCAGAGGCGTAATTTACCTGGCCGGCATTTCCTCTTGTGCCGGCTATGGAGGATACATTAATTATTTTACGATTGATAATTTTTCCAGCCGCCTTCTCTTCCTTGGCTGCGTCCCGAAAGTAAGGCGCCGCCGCCCTGATCAAACGAAATGGACCTGTAAGATGGACAGCGAGCATCGCCTCCCATTGTTGATCTGTCATTTTATGAATGACCGCATCCCAGGTAAATCCCGCATTATTCACTAAAATATGGATACTGCCCCAGGTTTGAATAGTTTTTTTAACTATCTCTTCTCCAAAAGAAGGGCTGGTTACATCACCTCCAAAGGCCATTGCTTCGCCGCCAGCCTTTTTTATTTCCTCCACTACTTCCTCCGCCGGCTCCACATCCAGATCACTAACCACAACTTTCGCCCCTTCTTGGGCAAAGAGGAGAGCTGTGGCCCGGCCAATGCCCCTTCCCGAGCCAGTTATAATGGCCACCCGATCTTTCAGCATCTTTTCCATGGTTTCCTCCTCATCTACCAATAATGGCCACGCTACACACATTCACCGCCGGATAACCCCCTAAATTGTGAGTCAACCCCAGACGGGGATTTTTCACTCTCCTCTCTGGAGGCCATCTCTCTAAAAGTTGGTTATACATTTCATAAAGCATGCGCAATCCAGAAGCGCCAATGGGATGTCCAAAACACTTGAGGCCGCCATCAGGTTGGCAAGGTATCTGGCCATGGAGATCAAAAAAACCGGACATAATGTCTTCAATGGCTCGCCCGCGGGGAGAAATCTGCAAGTCTTCATAAACAGTTAATTCCGTGATGGAAAAACAGTCGTGGACCTCCATCATACTTATCTCCTCCCGGGGATTTTTGATGCCCGCCTCCTGAAAGGCCATTTGCCCCGCCCGATAAGTTGTCTCTAAATGCGCTCCGTCCCAGGAACTAAACATGGACTCTTCTCCTGATGATACGCAAATGGCTAAAGCCTTAACTAAGACGGGATCTTCTTTTTTTAAGGCGCGCGCGATTTCAGGAGTCGTCACAATAGCTGCGGCGGCCCCATCGCTTACGCCACAACAATCAAATAGCCCTAAGGGGTAGGCAATCATCGGAGCGTTAATGATCTGTTCTTCGGTAACCGGACGGCGCAGATGGGCTTTGGGGTTTAAGGCACCATTGGCATGGCTCTTGGCGGAGATATGCGCTAAAGCCCGCTTACCTAAAGCCGGGTCAATCTCGTATTTGGCAAAATAGGTCGTGGCTAACTGAGCAAATAGTCCTGGAGCGGTAGCATTAGGCCCAATTAAGGCCTGCATCTGACCAAAGGCTGCCGTGGCCGGTAGACCTCCGTAACCAGTATCTTTTAATTTCTCCACGCCTAAAGCCAGGCAAATATCATAAACCCCGGCCGCTACCGCATAACATGCTCCTCGAAAAGCCTCTGTTCCCGTGGCACAATAATTTTCTGTGCGCGTGACGGGGATGAAAGGAAGCTTCAAAGTAGTTGCTAAGGGGATCCCTCCTTTGCCTACATTCACTTCGTCAATGTGCGTTCCTAACCAGGCCGCCTGAATCTCTTTCTTCTCTATTCCCGCATCGGCCAAGGCTTCCTCAAAAGCCTCCACCATTAAATCCTCAGCAGAAGCTTCCCATCTTTCTCCAAATTTCGTACACCCCATGCCGATAATAGCCACTTTGTCTCTAATTCCTGTTGCCATTATGCTCCCTCCTTCTCAGGGACAGCCTTCCAAAAGTAACCGTGGATGTCCCGCCGCTCATCATAATATTTTTTACGAAAAGTAAAGTAAACTTGGCGCCCAACCCTTAAATCTTCTAAGGTACAATCAGTAAAGTTGCACATGAATCTGCCGCCGCCTTCAAACTGGACAAACCCGTATAATTCGGGAGGATCATAAGAAGCAGCAAGCATATCTCCCGTGTAACTGAGAATATATCCCTTTTTATCAGCAAATGGATAATCCTCCATTTCATTATATGGCCCGCAAGCTGGGTTGGCACAGACTCTCTGGGGAGGAAACTGGGGAGTGCCACATTTTTTACACCGCGAGCCGACCATGCCCAAGACTGTTTTTCGGTTGCGCCAAACCAAACTCCACCGCGTGATAAAATCAGCTTCTCCGCGCAAGCCGATATCCACGGGTAACATTCCCCGAAAGACCGCATATTTTTGGTAATTGGGTAAAACAGCCCGGTTAGCTAAGTGACCAGTTATTCCTTTTCCCACCTTTCCCCGTTTAATTAATTCGGTTGTCTCAAAAACCAGGGCTTCACACCCATTGCCAAAACTTAGCACAAGCATCTTTTCCCCTGGCTGAGTCTCTTCTAAAGCTTTGGTGAACATGAGCAAAGCGTGGGCCGTACCTGTTTCTCCCACCGAGCTATAGAGGGAATCTTGGATTTTGCTCCCTTCGATTCCTAACTTCTTTCCCAAATTTTTCCGCGCCGATTCATAAGGGCAAGGGAAGATAATTCTGGAAAAATCTTTTAAAGACCAGTTATATTTGCGCAATAAGCCTGATATTGCTTGCGGGATTAACTCCTCATAGCCCATATCGCGAATCCAGCGGTCCTCCCATTGCCTATCAAAGGTCGTCTTCGCCCCCCGGTAATGGTCCACAAAATCACAAGTGAGGGAGTAAGAACCTTTGAATTCGGCTACAACGCCCTCACTGCCGACCAAGACAGCTGCCCCGCCATCGCCAAGAACCATTTCTTGGGGACTGCCCATTTTCCCCAACCGACAATCAGCAGAGCAAACTAAAATTTGTTTGGCATATCCGGAAGCTACGCTTTCTATGGCGGAAAGTAAAGCGGATGTCCCCGCTCTTAAAGAACCCCCAAAGTCAGCGGAACGTACATCCTCCCGCAGGTTCAAAGCCCCTGCAATAATTCCCGCATTTTGCCTTTCTAAGTAAGGCATGGTCGTCGAAGCGAAAAAAAGGCCTTCTATGCTTGAACGGTCTAACCCAGTCAAAGAATCAAGAGCCGCGGCCGTGGCCATCGTAATGCTATCCTCGTCGGCATTGGCCACTGCTTTTTCTCCTTGAGCCAGCATTATATTCGCGGGATTGATCCAGCCCATTGCCTGAAAGATAGTCATTCTTGGCAAACGATAGCGGGGCACATAAGCTCCCCAAGAAACAATTCCTACCATAACCACCTCCTGCTGGAAAAATTAAATAAAATTAATCTGCGCGCACTCTGGATACTTTTCCTGAAGTATCCTCCTAATCTCCTTTTGTTCCTCCGCGGAGCTGATCAACTCTACTTCCGAAAGATGTTGGCCTGAGGCTGTAACTTCGCTCTGCCAACTACGGATGTACCCGGGGACCTTAATGAAAGCACAACCCCCGCGTCCACAACAGGAAGATTCTACAACCGCGACCCCCAAAAGATATAGAACTTCTTTCCCGTGGAAGGGAAGGCGGCCCTCTTCTAAGAAGAAATATTTTCCACCAAAAAATTCCACTGCTTCCCTTAAAGGAGGATGGATAAATTTTTGACTCCCGGAAATCTGCTGCGTGGCGACCAAATCTTTTTCTAATCTTGGGGGCACTGACAATTCTCCGGCAAAATTTTTTAACTGCCCTGCTTCCTAAATATTTTCCTCGATATTTCCCTCATTTTTTTCACTGCCCGCAATCTCTGTCCGGCGGAAAATTACTACTTCGTAATAATTTACATCTACCTCATATTCCACATTTTCCAATCGAATGGTATAAAACCTACCTCCCCCCCACTCTTGATTTTCCTCTCGGAAAGCCTCCACCGAAATAAGATAATCCAAAATCCCGCGAATCTCTTTAAAGGTTAAATCGTAATCCGTAATGATATTGAAGAATAAGTTTTGATGATGAAAAGGATAAACGTCCATAAGGCCCTTCTCTTTTCTAAAACTTCTTAATATACCTTAAACCCCATTTCTTTCTTCCTCATCCCCGCTTTTCTGGATGGCAGAGTAGCTCATTTCTTGAAGAAGGACAAGCCTAATTTTGGAGAATGATCAATTTTTATTTAGCATAAATTTCGGGGTTAAGAATATGCGGAGGAATCTCTCCCCGCAGGACAGCCAAAATATTATTCACGGCCACCAAAGACATTTTTTCGCGAGTGGCCCGGGTGGCACTCCCAATATGGGGAAGAAGGACTACATTTTCCATCTGTAAAAGTTGTGGTGGTACCCGCGGTTCTTCTTCAAAAACATCCAACCCCGCCCCAGCAATTACCCCTTGCTGTAAAGCCTCTATTAAGGCCTTTTCATCCACCACTGCCCCCCGCGAGGCATTAATTAAAAAAGCACTCTTTTTCATCAATCGTAACTCGCGCGCGCCAATGAGATGCTTGGTCTCCGGTGTTAAAGGTACATGGAGCGTAACAAAATCTGCCTCCTGCAGGAGATCGCGTAAGGGCCAAAACTGCAGTTGGTGCTGTGCTTCCACCTGAGGTGGTAGCCGGTGGATATCTGTATAAATGACTTTCATGGCAAATCCCTGCGCCCGCTTGGCCACTGCCGAACCAATCCTCCCTAAACCAATAATCCCTAAAGTTTTCCCATATACATCTTGCCCCAGCATTAATTCAGGTGTCCAGCCCACCCAGCGCCCCGCACGTACGTACCTATCAGCTTCCACCACTCGCCTTGCTACAGCTAAAATCAAAGCAAAAGTTAGATCAGCCGTAGTATCAGTAAGAACATCTGGGGTGTTAGTAACGGCAATCTTTAAGCGAGTTGCCGCGGCTAAGTCAATATTATTAAATCCCACCGCATTATTGGCCACTATCTTCAATTCCTTACCGGCCCTTAAAACTTGCTCAGAAATAGGATCTCCCCCCATGGCCAGCAAGGCCACTTTGCCTGGAAGATGGGCCATAATCTCCTCAGGCTTCATGGCTCTATCTTCCAGATTGATAGTTACTTCAGCATACTCCTGCAATAACTGGAGGGGTTTCTCTTGGATAACTCTTGTGACTAAAACTTTAGGTTTCATCTTTATCTCTCCTTCGCTTTTTTCTTCCCCCTTGGAAAATAAATATGGAGTACCCGGATCAGTTCTCTTTTTTTAGGGCGATGCCATAGCTTCTAATTTTCCGGTGAAGATTACTCCGTTCAATACCGATCATCTCGGCGGTTTTAGAGATGTTTTCATCATTTTCCATCAACTTCTTCATAATGAATCTCTTTTCGAATTCCCGCCGCGCATCTTTTAAAAGAGGATAATCAAAAAAGGACATCTCGGGTGGGGATTTAAGGTGAGTTTGCACAGGCTCGGGCACATCTTTAGCCTCGATTATAGACCCCCGCGTCATGATGACCATCCGTTCCACGATATTTTTTAACTCGCGTACATTTCCAGGCCAAGAATAAGATATTAATAAATCCATAGCCTCAGGGGTGATCTTCTTCTTTTCCTTATGATTCTCTTGACAAAACTCCTCCAAAAAATGTTCTACTAACAGGGGAATATCACTCTTCCTTTCGCGCAGGGGTGGGACATGCAGCGGAATTACATTTAATCTATAAAAAAGGTCTTCCCGAAATCGCCCCTTTTGAATTTCCTCGCGCAGATCCCGATTGGTAGCGGCAATTACCCGCACATCCACAAAGATCATCTCCGTTCCCCCTACCCTTTCAAACCTCTGTTCTTGGAGAATGCGTAAGATCTTTGCCTGGGTTTTCAAACTCATGTCAGCAATCTCATCCAGGAAGATTGTTCCTCCATTGGCCAAATCAAATTTTCCTCTTTTGCGGGTCAAAGCTCCAGTAAAAGCTCCCTTTTCATGGCCAAAGAGTTCACTCTCGATTAATTCTTCCGGGATCGCCGCACAGTTAACCTCCACGAAAGGCTTATCCGCCCGTAAACTCATCTGGTGAATTCCCCGCGCTACTAACTCTTTCCCTGTTCCGTTCTCCCCGGTAATCAGCACCCAGCCATTGGTAGGAGCTACAATCTTCATCTGTTCTTTGAGATTTTGAATAGCGGGAGAATTACCCACCATCTCATACTTACGCTCGACCACCTGGCGGAGGGCAATATTCTCTTGCTCTAATTTGGCCACTTTCAAAGCATTATTTACCGTTAAAAGCACTTTATCCAAGGAAAGAGGTTTTTCAATGAAATCAAAGGCTCCCAATTTAGTGGCTTTCACGGCTAATTCTATGTTGGCATGGCCAGAGATCATAATTACGGGAAGAGCGGAATGCAAACTTTTAATTCGTCCTAAAACTTCTATTCCATCCATCCCGGGCATCCAAATGTCTAAAAGAACCAAATCGGGCGGATCATTCTCGATTTGCTTCAAGGCCTGATTTCCATCTTTGGCCTCGCTTGTTTGGTAGCCTTCATCTTGCAAGACGCCGCTTAAGGATTGTCTAATTCTTTCTTCATCATCCACTATTAAAATTTGTTGACCCATATCTTTTATGGCAAACTTTTTTTAAAAACTTAGTCGCTTTTTTAAAAGCTATTCACTTAATAATCTTTCCTCAGCAAAATAGCTCTACTTTCCTACTGCTGGGGATTAAAATTTACCCTTTATTCATTACCATGATTTTATCTCTTAATCGGCAATTCAATAATAAATCTTGCTCCCCGAGGGAAATTATCTTTCACCCGAATATAGCCATCATGATCAGCTACGATCGTGTTCACTATAGCCAAGCCCAATCCGGTGCCTCCTGGTTTAGTTGAAAAATAGGGTTCAAATAAGAGAGGTTTCTCCTCGGGGGAGATACCACAGCCATTATCGGCTACTTCTATCCGCGCTAAATTGAGCCCTGAATCAAGATAAGTGCTGATTACTACTCGGCCCTCTTTTTGCTCTTCCTTTACCGTCTCGATAGCGGCCACGGCATTTTCTAGGAGATTGACTATAACTCTTTTAATTTGCTCCCGGTCTAAATTAAAAACGGGAACCTCTTTATCCGGCCTAAATTCAAAGGTTATCTGTTTATGCCCTTCTTTATAAAGCACTAAAGCTTCCTGAATAATCTCATTTAAGTTATTGGGAGTGGGGTTGGCCGCGGGCATGCGTGCAAAGGCCGAAAACTCGTTGACCAGGTTTTTCAACTCTTCCACTTGGTTAATAATGGTTCGCGTACATTCATCAAAAACCGCCCCATCTTCTCCGAACTGGCTTAAATATCTCTTCCGCAGCCGTTGGGCAGAGAGTTGAATGGGCGTTAAAGGATTCTTAATTTCATGAGCAATCCGCCGAGCTACTTCGCGCCAAGCGGCTGCTCTCTGGGCCTTCTGGAGTTGGGTCAAATCATCTAACACTACTACCATGCCTAAGTTTTGATTCTCCTCATCCCGGAGCATGGTAATCTTTAATAAGATGGTTAAAGTTTCATTACCAATAGTTATTTTAATTGGCTGAGTTAGAGGATGACTCTCCGCCTTAGTGGCCGCTTTGATCAATTCTTCAGCCAAAACTGCATACTCATTCTGGAGAACATCTCCATACCTCTTGCCCACCACCATTTCCGCCTGCAATCCCAATATTTTTTCCGCTGACTTGTTAATGGTCCGAATGCAACCTTCGCGATCAATAGAAATAACTCCTGCCCCTACATCGCGCAAAACAATTTCCATGTACCGCCTTCTCTGTTCCAGCTCCACATTAGATCTGCTCAATTCCGCATAGGCCTTTTCCACTTGACTCTTGCTCATCTTCAAGTCTTGAGTCATCTGGTTGAAAGAATCAACTAAGGTACCAATCTCATCAGCAGAGGTTTTGGAAATCTGAAAATCTAAATTCCCCTGAATGATCTTCTGGGTACCCTCAGCAAGTTTTTCGATCGGATCTGTAATGCCTTTAGCCAAAAAGAGACCAAACCAAGTGGCCGCAAAAATGATTAAGAGAGTCACCAAAGAAAGGGTAATCAGATAGCTTGAACGAATGGGGTGTTTGACCATGCGCAATTGTTTATAGTCTTCAAAACCTTTGGAAATATCCATGATGCGCGAAACCAGGCTCTGGGGAATAAAATAATCAACCGCAATGGCCCCGATAACCTCCCGGGAGCCTGCCGCGGCGTAAATCGGCACAAAGGCCCGGACAAGATCTCCGCGTCCCGCAGATTGAATCTTGGTCATTTCTTTTCCCAGCAAAACTTCTTGGGCGACCTTTGTTTCCAGAGGGGGGAAGCTGTCCGGAGGTATATGGGAGCCATGGACAGTTAAAGGTTGGCCTATTGAGGAAGAAAAGAAACTTATTGCTTCCAAGTTATATTCGCTTAGCTTACTTTTTAAAATTTCCGTTAATTCCTGGTAATTTTTCTTCTCCCAGAATCGTTGTTTAGTCACCAACCGGCTAATCTGCCGCCCATAATGGAGGGCATTATTGGATAGATCTTGATAGTAATGTTGAACCACCATTAATGAGCCGTGTAAAGATTCCTCTACTTGATCACTGAACCAACTTTCAATACTGCTGGTGATAAAATTGATGGCCGTAAAAAAGAGCAAGATAGTGGGCACTAAAGAAAGGGTGACAAAGGCCAATACTAATTTAGTTCTAAGCTTAGCCCCTAAGACCTGCCTTCTCCGCTCAAAGATCAATTTAACCACATTCCTTAAGATGAGAAATAAAAGGAGGAGCAAGAGCAGAATATTCAAGCCTATCAGGGAAATAATGAGGAGATTATTGGGGAAGGGGGCCTCGACTTTCCAGGTGGATATATGGGTTTGCAGAAAAAATAAAAGGCTTATCCCCGGTAGGAGAGCTAAAATAATAATGATCTCCCGCCGCCAGCGCTTCTTCTCTTTGGTCTTAGGATCCACTTTCTTTTAATTTTTCCCTATTATTCTCGAAATTTATATTATATATTAGCTAATGGGTCTAAAAAAGGCAATTGAGAATTTGCGGGCCCAGAGTCTGCTTACCAAAGTGAAAGGAAAGATGAATTTAACTAAAGTGCTGTTATCTCTAGGGTAGTCAATTTTTGCTGAAAATTATCTTTTTAAACTTAGGTTCTTTAGCTTAAGCATTCATGGGTGGGTGGTATAATTTGCAGGCGGCGATACTCATCTTCATTGGAAAATTCTATTAATTCCCACCAATCTCGATTCGCTAAAAGTTTATGGATCAATTTATGATTGAGGGTATGTCCAGATTTATAACCAATGAAGTGCCCGATAACTTGCGCCCCGATCAACCAGAGATCTCCAATTGAATCCAAAATTTTATGGCGCACAAACTCGTCGCGGAAACGTAATCCTTCCGCGTTTAATACCCTGTGATCGTCCACCACAATGGCATTATTTAAAGAACCTCCCCGCGCGAATCCCCTTGCTTTCAATATCTCGTAGTCTTTTAAAAATCCAAAAGTGCGCGCTGGGCAAATTTCTCTTTCGAAATTTCCGTTACTTATCTGGATTAGATAATATTGGTTGGAAATCAAGGGGTGTTTGAAATCAATCGTATAGGAAATTTTAAAGTCATTGCTGGGTAACAAAGTAGCTTGCCGGTCATCTTCTGTTACCGTAACCGGATGTTTGATTATTATGAATTTTTTAACTTTATTCTGCTTCTTAATGCCGGCCTTTTTAATTAACAAGTGAAAAGGCTCCGCGCTTCCATCCATAATAGGAACTTCCGGCCCGTTAACCTCTACCTCAGCATTGTCTATTCCCAAACCGGCAAAAGCAGCTAATAAATGTTCCACCGTTGAAATTCTTACTTCCTCTGTGCCCAGGGTGGTAGCTAAAGTAGCATCTACTACGTTATCTATATGGGCTTTTATTCTTACCTCTTTGGGCACGTCTTTTCTAATAAATATTATGCCCGTATCAGGGGCTGCTGGACCAATGGTTAAACTGCAACTCATACCCGTATGCAATCCAATCCCTGAACAACTCACCTTTCTGGCCACCGTCATTTGATTTAACATTAGGGACACTCCTTACCCGCCATTCTAACTTAATCTCAAATTTAGTTAGCAATTTTAATGCCATAAATAAAAAAATGAAAATTTTTTCCATTATTTTTTATGGACTTAAACCTTTTGAACCATGAGTTATTTACAAAAAATTAAATTATTTAGGCCATTTTTTTTCTTCTTCAATAAATTTTAGGTCATCACATTGTGGCAAACCCAACACAATAGTCCTCTTTTTTATTGTTTTTTTGCAACCATCTATTTTTTAAATAAATTAAAAAGCAAGGTAAGAAGCAGGCTCAATAAGAGGCTGCTCGCCAAGGGAAAGTAAAAAGAAAAGTTGCCTCGGTGAAAGACTACATCTCCAGGGAGCTTTCCCAACCAGGGGATTTTGGGGAAGATAATTAAAATGACCCCGAGGCCTCCTAAGAGTAATCCCAAAATAATTAAGATTTTTCCCCATTCTGTAAAAGGATTCATCTCAATGGCGCCTACCTTGGATAGTTAATTAGAGCGCTTCCTTACTTCTATTTCCCTGAAGTCGAAGAGATTCCAACTGGAGAAGTGGAATTCTTCATCAATTTCTGGGGTGATTCCAGTTCTCGTATAATTTGTTGCAAATACAAAGAAAATCCCACTGCCAACAAAATTATGGCTACCTGAATGTAGGTCCATTTAGAAATCTTTAACTTTGAGGCAGTTTTTTGGGTTCCTAAAGACTCGTTTTCTTCATTTTCCTGACCGGAGATAATTTGCGGGAAAAGGGCTATCTGGCGAAAATCTATCTTCCGGCTCTCCAGGTCCGCCTGCCTTAAGTACCTCTTGATTACTTCTTCAGCAGACAAGCCTAAATAGCGGGCATATCCTTTTAAGAAACCGATTATAAAATGGCGTTGGGTGGAAAAATTAAAATCATCTCTTTCCATGGCTTCTAAAAACGCTTTATTTATTCTTGTCCCGCGAGCCATTTCCTCTAAGGAAACACTCCGCGCTTCTCTTTCCCGCCTTAAATATTGGCCTACAGTTTCTATCATCCCTTGGACCTTTTTTTATCTTATATGTTTTATAACACATGCCCAATTAATAAACAAGAAAAACTTGACAAATTTATATATCCTTGTTATTGATTTCACTCGATTCTTATTAATCTTATCTATCTCCCCAGCTTGGCGTTGTGTCATAATTAATTAAAAACTAATTGTGATCCAGTATGAGCGGGCGAGTCTAAGAAATCCGACCAAGGTGGGGAGGGGTTAAGGATAAAAATAATGGCCAAAAATAAAATCCTTTGGAAAAACCAAATAATTAATATAAAAGGGGAGGGAATTTTATGCAAGAGACCCCAACGATGGAACAATTAATAAAAGAACTAAATGAGCGGAAAGCCAAAATTGAATTAGCGGGCGGCCTAGATAAAATTGAAAAACAACATCAATTGGTAAAACTCACGGCCCGCGAAAGGATTTTAAAATTACTTGATCCTGATACTTTCGTAGAAACCGATATGTTTGTGCACCATCGCTGTGAATTCTTTGGCATGAATAAAGTAGAAGCCCCTAATGATGGGGTGATTACTGGTTATGGCCGGATTGATGGGCGTTTAGTTTTTATCTTTTCCCAAGATTTTACCGTTTTGGGTGGCTCTTTAGGGGAAGCCCACGCTTCTAAAATCGTCAAAATTATGGACTTAGCGGCCAAGGTCGGTGCTCCTTTAATTGGCATAAATGATTCCGGTGGAGGAAGAATCCAAGAAGGAATTGATGCCCAGTATGGTTACAGCCGCATTTTTTATCGTAATTCTATCTATTCAGGAGTAATTCCTCAAATCTCCGCTATCTTGGGACCTTGCGCTGGCGGAGCTGTATATTCCCCGGCTATTACTGATTTTATTTTTATGACTGAGGGCATAAGCCGTATGTTTTTAACGGGCCCCAATGTCATCAGGGAAACTACTGGTGAAATAATTACTGACGAGGAACTCGGCGGAGCGCGGGTGCACAACTTTATCAGTGGCGTGGCTCATTTTTATTCCCTCACAGAAGAAGAGTGTTTTCAGCAGATACGGACTCTATTATCCTTTTTGCCCAGCAGCAATCGAGAAATGCCCCCGATCAAATACTCTGGCGATCCTCTTGACCGACCTAATCCCAAACTCCTGGAAATAGTTCCCGTAGAAGGGAAAAAACCTTACAATGTAGTCAAGGTTATTGAAGAAATAGTCGATGATGGTAATTTCTTTGAAGTCCAACAGCACTGGGCTAAAAATATTGTCATTGGCTTTGCCCGCATCCACGGTCACCCTATTGGCGTGATAGCCAATCAACCCAATGTTTTGGCGGGAACACTGGACATTAATGCTTCGGACAAAGCCGCCCGTTTTATTCGTTTTTGTGACTGTTTCAACATTCCCCTCCTTACCCTGGTAGATACGCCAGCCTTCCTTCCGGGTAAGGCCCAGGAATTCGGAGGGATAATTCGTCATGGAGCTAAGATTCTATTCGCTTACAGTGAAGCAACCGTCCCCAAAGTCACTTTAGTTTTACGCAAGGGTTATGGAGGAGGATACGTGGCTATGTGCCATCGGGAATTGGGAGCAGATGCCGTTTTTGCTTGGCCCACCGCCGAGATAGCCATGATGGGAGCCGAAGGGGCGGCCAGTATTATTTTCCGCCGGGAGATCGAAAGTGCTCCTGATCCGGAGAAAAAGAGGCAAGAGAAAATAGAAGAATACCGGAAACAATTTTATAACCCGTATGTATCTGGACGCCGGGGTTATATTGACTATATAATTAGTCCCGCAGAAACCCGGGCCATGTTGGGCCGGGCTTTCGATATGTTATGGAACAAACAAGAAGAACGTCCTAAGAAAAAGCACGGCTCCATTCCTCTATGAGGGAGTACTGATCTCCTTGCAGTTTCTTCCTTTGGCTGGGCCTTGATCCCGGGGGGATCTTCTTGCTTCTGCTTGAATAATCGCGGCCCAATGGCTAAAAGGATTGGGGCGGCCGGGAGGTTGCTAAATAATAATAAATATCAGGCGTAGTAACGATAAATGGCCTCAGCCACACACGCGGGCTTATCTTTGCCCTCTACTTCAAAATTTAGATTGAAAGTTGCTTGCACTCCCCCTTTTATCTCCTCGATGCTGGCTAATGTGGCGCGCAGTCTAACGCGCGAAGGAATGGGAACAGGAGCTGTAAAACGGAGTCTATTCAACCCATAATTTACCCCCATCTTTTTCTCTTTTATATCCATAATATTAGCTAATAAATAGGGGGCTAAGCTCAAAGTATAATAACCATGGGCAATTGGTCCGCCAAAAGGAGATTCGCGTCTGGCCCGCTCTGGATCAACATGAATCCATTGGTGATCGAGAGTAGCATCAGCGAACATATTGATAGCCTCCTGGGTAACTTCATGCCAATCACTAACTCCCACTTCTTGACCAACTAATTTCTTCAACTCACCTAAATTTTCAATGATTCTCTTGGGCATTTCTTCCTCCTTTAAGTTGACAAATTTTTCCCGGGATGATAATAATTTATTTGGATTGTGGGCGATTAGCTCAGGTGGATAGAGCGTTGGTCTCCGGAACCAAAGGCCGTGGGTTCGAATCCCGCATCGCCCACTGGCTTATTAAATTTAGAATTTCCTTACAGACCAGTCAAGCCCAAAATGTCTCTTGCCCACCTTCACTTGGGGGTCCGAATCTTCCTCGTTCACCCCTGGCCTCTTTATAAAGTTCTGGTAATCAATCTTTCAAAATCATCATTTTTGAAAAATGAAGATGGCCAGCAATATCGCTCGCCCTCTAAAATTTGCCCGGTAAGGTAAAACCGCAAAAGGGACAATTGCTTCCCCTAAGATGATTCTCCAAGATGAACAGATTTCTTCTCCGAATTAGCAAGCTTCGGCACTGCGGACAATAAGTGTTATCTCCTTCGTGTCCCGGCACATTACCGAGGTACACAAACAGTAACCCTGCTTCTAAGCCGATCTCTCGTCCTTTTTCCAAAACCTTTAGGGGTGTAGGTGGCAAATGGGCAAGTTGATAATGCGGGAAAAATCGAGTTATGTGCCACGGAGTCTCCGGGCCCAGAGTGTTTTTGATCCAGAAAGCCAAATCTCTTAATTCTTCTTCTCCATCATTAACCTGCGGGATTATATTGGTGATTACTTCCACATGCATTCCCCATTTGTCTTTAGCGCGCTGGGCAGAATTTAAAATCGGCGTAAAATCATTAATATGGGCAATCTGGGCGTAAGTCTTTTTTCTAAAACCCTTGAGATCCATCCGGAAAGAATCTAAAAAAGGTCCCCAGCAATCAAGTGCTTCGCTGGTTATATAACCATTCGTCACCACGTTGGTTAACAGATTTTTTGCTTTAGCTAACTTCGCTGCATCCCGGATATATTCTAACCAGATAGTTGGCTCATTATAGGTCCAAGAGATACCCCGACAGCCATGTTGATTGGCCAGCCCTACTAAATCCTCGGGAGTTAATAATCTGGCCCTCTGGACTTTTTCTTCTACTTGGGCGTGAGCCAGCTCCCAATTTTGGCACCCCGGGCAGCGAAAATTACATCCGTAACTCCCCAAAGATAGCCAAAGGCTTCCCGGGTAAAAATGGAACATAGGTTTCTTTTCTATGGGAGAGACAGCTAAGGAAGCAACCCGACCATAAGTCAGAGAATAAATTTTTCCATCCTTATTAACGCGCGTCCGGCAAAATCCAGATTTACCTTCAGCTATGAAACAGCGGCGTGGACAAACTTGGCAGCGAGCTTCTTTGCCGGAAAGCTTTTCATAAAGCAAGGCTTCCTTCATGGGGAGGCAAGCAAGGAAAGTAATTTTAATAATTATTTTCTGTAGGATCCATATTTAAGCAAAGCGGCATTCATGGCCAAGACATTTTCGGGTTTACAATAAGCAGTTAAACCATTGGAACTGGCTAGGATATATCCGCCTCCTGGCGCAATCTCTTCTAAGCGCTTCTGCACTTCCGCGGCGGTCTCCTCGGGCGTGCCTTGAGTCAAGGTGTAATGCAAATCTATGTTCCCCATGAGGCATAGTCGGTGGCCATATTTCTTTTTCAGTTCCTTTATATCCATGGCATTAGGTTCGATATTGGCCAAGCCCTTCATGCCCAAAGTCAAAAGATCATCAAGAATGGGCATTAGATTGCCATCGCTATGGTAAATCCAAGGCAGCCTAATTTTTTCGGCCACTTTTTTCATGCGGGGTAAAAAGTGCTCCCGAATGACTTTAGGAGAGAATAGCGGTCCTTGCTTCCAAGCTAAATCTTCGGGTACAATCATAAAATCGAAACCTAATTCGTTGATTATAGAAACTGCTTTACAGGCCCATTCGACAAAGATATCCATAAGGCGAAGGACAAAATTGAGGTTGTCATATAAGAGCAAACTAAAATGACTAATGCCCATGCTCAAATAAGTGTTGCTAATTCCCATCCGGGTGGTTACGCCCAAAGCCACACCTTTTTCGCGAAAGCGGGCAATGAATTTTCGGGCAGGTTCATAAAATTCCTCTTTTTCCGGATCGGGCAAGATCACTTTTTCTAAGTCGGCCTCAGTTTTGATCAACCCATCCTCAATAATATCCATACCCTCGTAATTCCTGGTCTTCACAAAGCGCGGCGGAGCAATGCTAAAATTCAAGTTATCTAAAGCAATAACTTCCAGTACTTCGGGAGGAATTCGCAATCCAGGCATTGAAAAAATTTGGGTAACTGTGGCCTTTTCAAAATTGTCTCTTTGGAGCAGTTTCTCGGCTAATTTATTATGCACACTGCTTTCTACCCAAGGAACCCGGTCCGGAATTTCTAAATTTAAAGCAGCCAGTACTCGCTCTCGCGAAGTCATTTTTCCCTCCTTTTCCACTTCGGTTCAATTAAACAGCTAAATACCCCCCATCTACTGGAATCACTGCACCCGTGACATAGCGCGCGGCCTCGGAAGCCAAAAAAACGATACATCCTTTGAGCTCTTCCCCTTCTCCAAATCTACCCATAGGGATGTGGTTAAGAAGCTTCGGCCCGTGATGCTCAATGACCCACTGACTCATATCTGAAGGAAACCATCCCGGGGCTATAGCATTGACCCGAATGTTAAATTTAGCCCATTTGACAGCCAAATCTTTGGTAAAAGTAATTAGGGCTCCCTTGCTGGTGCTATAGGCAATCGCGTCAGCAACCTCTGCTTCGGTCCCTAGGAAACCCATAACTGAAGCAATATTGATTATGCTCCCGGACTTTTGGGCCATCATTATTGGCCCTACCGCCTTACAGAAGAGAAAAGTCCCGGTAACATTTGTTTCCATAACTTTTTGCCAGCCTGTCAAAGGATACTCGATTACCGAAGCTCCCCAGTTGGCCCCCGAATTATTTACTAAAACGTCTATCCGGCCAAACTCCTTAATAGTACGCTCCACCACTTCTTGGATATCCTCCGCTGAGCGAACATCGCATTTTAAGGCCAGAGTTCTTACTTTATTCTTTTCCGCCAGCTCTTGGGCAGCTTGAACACACCTCTCTACTTTGCGCGAACAGATCACTAAATTAGCCCCTGCTTCAGCCAACCCCTCAGCCATCTTTAATCCGATTCCCCTCCCCCCTCCCGAGACTATAGCCACCTTGTCTTTAAGATTAAACATCTCTTGGACTTTCATAGCGCGCCCCTCTCTTTCTTATTTATATAAACCGCCAAATTCTTATCCCTCTCCTTTGATCCAACCTGCGGATTCCTTCAGCTAAGGCCATATTTATAGCTTCTTCATATTCGGCGGGGGTAAGCCGGCGATTTAAGGGTGGGAACTTATGGGCTTCTCCACATGGCCTATATTGGGCCATAATGTTAACATAGGTATTGGGTGATATTTCTTGCGCCAAGAAGCGCATGGCTGCCCTTGTTCCCGCTAACCCATCAGGCATTACTAAATGGCGAATCAATAATCCTCTTTCGGCTAAGCCTTTATCATTAATTAATAGATCGCCAACTTGCCGGTGCATTTCTTTGATAGCCTCTTTTACCCTTTGGGGATAATCGCGAGCGCGACAAAATTTATAGGCTACTTCCTCATCCATGAATTTCAAGTCCGGCATATATATATCTATCAGACCATCCAATAACTTTAGGGTCTCTAAACTATCATAACCTCCAGTATTATAGACCAAGGGAACGTGTAACCCGCCCGCAATGGCCAAAGGTAAGGCCTCGATGATCTGCGGTACTACATGGGTGGGTGTTACCAAATTGATGTTGTGGCACCCTAAACTCTGCAGAGCAAGCATAAATTTGGCCAACTTTTCGGCACTTACCTCCTGCCCCTCGCCTAAATGGCTAATTTCATAATTCTGACAAAAAAGGCAAAGCAAATTGCAATTAGTAAAAAAAATAGTTCCGGAACCTCCCTGGCCCACCAAAGGATCTTCTTCGCCAAAGTGCGGACTGTAACTGGAAACGACTGCGTGCCGACCCGTTCGGCAAAAGCCTTTTTCGCCCGCTGCCCGGTTA
>FWPV01008485.1_pt1 | contig 17968 bp, 15 predicted proteins | sample 2228371 | NCBI WGS metagenome assembly FWPV01 (sample SAMEA103939776, study PRJEB20133) | metagenome | reverse complement strand
TGTCCACTCCTGGCGCCGAGAGGTGTCCGCCGATATTGGAAAAAGCGGCTATGTTTCCCGCATCATCTGTCGCCTCCACGACGAAAACCTTTTCTCCTTCGGAAGCGAGGTCGGGAGGAACCGTCGTGCCCCCGGTATTTTGGGCGTGGGCTAAACGAGTAAAGGGGGAGTTCCATCGGCGACCATCAAATCCGGCAAACGCTCTTCTATCATTGCCCGCCGACACGATCAGAACAAGGTTTCGCCCCCTTATAATCCGAGCCACATCGGCCGCATGGCGATCCAGTTCTCGTTCCAGAGCGTTTCTCTGAGCGGGAGCAAGAGTTGTAGGATCTTGCGCCAAACACCACCGATAGCCCATGCTGATGTTTAAAACCTCAATCGAGTAGCGTGTCAGAAAGTCTCGGAGCGAGTCACAGAAGGAAGAATGAGAAGCCCTTACTCTCCCAAGGACCGGGTCAGGGTCGTTCAGCGGGTTTTGAACACTGTATCCCGTGAGGACCGCTCCTAAAGCAGCAACCCCATCTACCCCCACAGCCGTGCCCGTGTTCTGACCCGGATTGAGGTTCATAGCACCTGTGTTATTGAAAAACGCTCCGATGATGCCCGCTACATGGGTGCCATGGTCGTGAACCTGCTGACGAATCACAGCAAAGTTTAGGTCAGGATGGTTTTGTGCGAATCCAGCATCCATGACACCTACGGCGGTAAAAGGCGGTCGCTTTCTCGCCAGGAAATCCGCCCAGTTCCATGCCTGCGGGGCACGGATGTATTCCAAACCCCAGTTTCCATCTGCTGGAGGCACATGCCAGACCCAAGAACCGCCTTGATCCGATGGGGCTGGAATCAATCGCCCTCGTGATTCAGTCCCTGGATTTATGTAGACGAAGAAATCCAGGGAGACATTGGCGATGGCTGGGTGCTGGCGTAAAGCCTGGGCGGCATCATAAGCGCCCTGGGCTGTTTCTGAGTCGGGGATGCCCACCAGAAACATGCCTAACTCGGGCAATTTCCCCAGCACCCTCCCGTTAACCTGCTTTATAGCCTCCTCAAGCTCCTGCTCGCTTGCCCCCTCCTTAACGGTCACCAAGAGGCGAGTCCGGGAGACGGGCACACCGCCGATGGCTTCCAGAGGAGAAAAGTCGTTATAGTCAGCAGGTGGGAAGGCAAGTTGAGGCTGAGAATCTACAGGAGGCTGAGTATTTACTCCACCGCCTCCACATCCTGTTAACCAGCTGACAGTCGCTATCGCGACGCCTATCACAACAAGCGACCTGATACACGATCCCCGGCGTCGGAATGAGCCGTACAGGTTCATTGTCGCGGAGATGGGCCGATAGCTCTCGGCAGATCCCCTCTTCTTGCTACACCGTGCGCCTTGACCCACATCTCTTACCGCGGTCTGTGCGTCTCGCATCATAGGCACCTCCATCTCATCAAGAAAACTCTTGCAGGACAGCCTTCTCAGGCTGATCATAAAGGTCTCCCTTTCCAGAGAGCGAAGTGCCCTACCAGAGTATGGCTCAGCGCTACGGTCGTTCGCCTGCCACCCAGAGAAAGACGTTTTCGTAACGAACACTACCATCCGGACGCGTGTGGGCGCGGTCGGCATTGGCGTATACAGCGTGAACCGTGTCCTCTCCGCTATGAGCAATGGCTGCTTGGTTGACCCCAGCGCTGGAATTTCCCCGCCACGATGCCTCGGTGCTCGGGAAGACGAAGGGACAGGCGACCTCGCCCTGGTCCACCACGCGCAAGCCTGCTGCCGCCAGCAGACCCGCTAGCGCTCCCGGCTCCGACAACGCTCCTGGATGCGACGGTGAAGTGCCAGGCGGCGGAGGCGGCAGCAGCGGACCGAGCGCGGGCATCACGGCAGTTAGAAACTCACACTTCTCGGGCGGTCCCCAAGCGGTCACGATGACCCTCCCCCCACACCGAGTGACGCGGACGAGCTCGCGCATGGCGGCTGCCATATCCGCCGCGTAGAAGACGCTGTTCACGGCGGTCACCGCGTCGAAACTAGCGTCGGCGAAGGGGAGTGCCTCCAGACCCCCTTCCCGCACGTCAGCCCCGGGCAGCCGTTGGCGCGCTATTGCCACCTGCCCCGGCGAGGCGTCCAGAGCTGTCACCTGCGCACCACGAAAGCTTGCCAGCAGCGCCAAAAGCCCCGCCCCACATCCAGCGTCAAGCAGGCGTGTGCCCACGGTCACGCCGGCGGCATCGAGAGCCGCGCCAAAGAGCGGAAGGCACACCTGCTCCCCATAGGTCGCCCAGTCCTGTGGGCGCGCTCCCCAGAGCTGCCCTTGAATCGCTGCGCTTCCCATATGCATTCCTTCGATGTTTATCAAATAGTTCTCGCCTATCGATAGCCTTGGCTAGTTTTGTCAATGGGGACACGCCCTGCGAACGAACTCGGATGCTGATGTTCTCACAAAAAAGTTGCACCATCATCAATATGTAAAACGAATACCATATTTACCTGATGTCTGTCAAGAGTGCCAGGGGGTGTTTGAAAATAGGATGCTCGGGGTAAACTCCCAACTAGGAAAAAGAGAAGAAAGACCGCCAGAAAAAGAAAGAAGCGTACCTTCAGGCAGATCCTGAAGTGGACTGTCCGTTTCTGCCAACAACACCTGTTGCCCAGAGCACGGGGCAGACCGCCCATCTATTCCGAAGCGGTCATCCTCGCCCTGCTGATATTCAAGGAGCGATTTCGTCTCACTTGGCGCGAGGCAGTAGAGTTAGCCGGGGGCGTTCGTATTCCGGATCACTCTACCTTCTTTTACCATGTGCAGAATCTGTGTTTGGAGCGTGTGGAGTCATTGATAGGGAGTTTGAAGGGGCATTGGGGAGGTTACAAGAAGGCGCAGCTGGAGGCGATGGCGTTTCGTTTGGTATGGGGTACGCTGTTGTGGTGGAATATGGGTATGCTGCTGCGCAGTGGGAGGCGGGTGGCGAAATTGTTTTTGTTTGTGGCCATACAGACTGGACGGGTCCCCTCCTACGGGTAATTTTCAAATATCCTCACCATAATCAGGGAGAGGCGATGGAACTTGCCGCCGGGCGCAGTGTGTCAAAAGATAACTTCTGGGCGTTCCACAACGACTGGGTGACTCACTGGGCTAACGAGGTGGAGTTCATGCTTCAACGGTAACTCGCTTTTGTGGGGAACAGACAGCGGTCAGGGTGAACGGTACAGTTCATGGAACCTCCTTCTCTGGTACCCCCGCCGAATTTGCTCGGCGGGGGATAATCTTTGTTGCCCGCCCCGTATAATCTGTGTGAAGGAAGCCTGTTTCAGGAGAAAATACAATGAAAAGAGTGGTGGCTATCTTTCGAAGAGAGCTGCGCCTGACCGATAACCCGCTTCTGCACGAAGCAGACAATGTGGAGTTCATTCCTGTCTTCTTCCTCGACCCGTTCAATCAGCAGGAACACGGCGACAATCTGCCCGCCCTGTTCTTCCATGCCCTGAGCCAGGTGAAGGCAGGCATCGAGCGATTGGGAGCCCGATTGTATGTAGTACCTTCTGACCAGCAGGAGCGGTTTCTGGATGTCGCTCAGCCCGATGAGGTGCGCTTTTGTGAGGACGTAGAGCCACACTCACGGGATCGGGATGCCAGACTGCGTGCGCTGTGCGCGGAACGCGGTATTGCGGTGCGGGTGCTACGTGATAGCCTGCTCAGCCCCCTGCCAGACAGCACTTTCCCCAGCTTCACCCAGTTCTACAAGCGCCACTTCACCCAGCATGTGCAACCCGATTCCGCCATCCCCGTTCCGCGCCGACTGCACACCCCATCGCTGGACGTGCCGGAAACAGACATCCCGAACGTGGACACCGAGCCAGCCCGCCTGTGGTACGCTACGGAGGAGCAGGTTCAGGAGCGGTGGCAGGAGTTTGTGGTGCGCGCGCTGTCGCGATATAGCACCCAGCGCAACCTGCCCGCCGTGCCCGGTGTTTCGCGCATGAGCCCGTATATCCGTTGTGGCATGATTTCGCTACGTCAGCTCCTGCGCGAGGCGTGGGGAGTAAACGAGCAGTTCGTGAAGGAGCTGGCGTGGCGCGATTTCTACTCACACCTGCTGTACCACTATCCCGAAACGCCCGACACCGAACTGCGTGCCGACTGGCGAGGCTTCCCGTGGCGCAACGACGAAGCCGATTTCGAGCGGTGGACGCAGGGCAAGACCGGCGTGCCGCTGGTGGACGCCGGCATGAGGCAGCTTCTACAGGAAGGCTGGATTCACAACCGCGTGCGCATGGTGGTGGCGAGTTACCTGACCAAACACCTGCTGACCGACTGGCGTCTGGGCGAACGGTGGTTCTACCGCCATCTCGTGGATGCCGACCTCGCGATGAACGTGGGCAACTGGCAGTGGACGGCAGGCTGTGGCGCGGACGCCTTGCCCTACTTCCGCATCTTCAACCCCATCCTGCAAGCGCAGAAGTTCGACCCGCAGGGCGAATACATCCGTCGCTACGTGCCCGAACTGCGCCATGCATCCGCCAGCGAACTGAACGACCTGTCGGCTCTGCATCTGCGCTACCCCGACTATCCGGCGCCGGTGGTGGGGCTGGACGAAGGACGCGCTCGCTTTCTGCAGGTGGCGCAGAGGCATTTCGGAGAGGTTCCCACAGTGCCTCAACTGCCGCTGGAGGGGTAGAGCCTGGAGGGCGAGGAACCCCTGCCGAGCCGTCCTCGTGTCATTGCGAGGAGCGGTAGCGACGAAGCAATCTCCTCCACTTACCCAAACCCGCGGGGGATTGCTTCGCCTGCCTGAGGGCAGGCTCGCAATGACACATGATGTACATTCCTCTATCCATCGCGATTCGCAGGGAAACACGCCACGATACCGAACAGAGCATTGGGAAAGAGCAAGGAGGTGAGCGTGAATGGCTCTACCAGAGAGCCTGAAGACCCGTCTCACGTGGGAGCAGTACCTGCAATCACCCGAAAGCAACGAGCTGACAGAGATCGAGGATGGCGAGGTGAAGCGGATGGCGTCGCCAACGGGCAGGCACCAGATGGTTTTGGGCAATCTATACCTGTTGATACGCAATCATCCTGTTCTGCGCGAGCGAGGCACTGTTCTCACTGCTCCTTTCGACGTGGTCGTCCAGCGGGAGCCGTTGCGCGTCCGTCAGCCTGACCTGTTGTTTATTCTGCGGGAGCGCCTCAGTCCACAGGAGGTCATGCAAGCACAACGGCTCGAAATCGCCCCGGACCTTGTGGTAGAGGTTTTGTCCGCCAGTGACACGTTTCAAGTGCTTGCGCGGAAACTGGGCGACTATCACCAGCTGGGCGTGCAGGAGGTGTGGCTGATAGACGCCGAACAGAGCCAGGCGTTTGTGCTGTTGCGGGAAGAGAAAGGCTGGCACTGGCAGGGCCCGTTTGCTGGCTCCGCGGAGATACCCTCGCAGGTGCTATCAGGGGCGCAGTTCACCGCGCAACAGATTTTCGCTGTTGCTGGCGAATAGTTCGGCAAGCAGGAACATCTTCTGGTGGTCACCGTCCACAGGAGGAACACGATGAGTCAACCCATCCGAATCGGTTTGATCGGCTGTGGAGGAATCTCGCGGGCGCACGTGCGCGGGATACGGAAGCTCGGCACGGACATCGTGCGGGTGGTTGCCACGTGCGACATCGACCCGGCACTTGCCGAAGAACGCGCCCGCGATGCTGGAGCAGAAATCGCCGTCACCGACTGGCGTGCGGTGGTGGACAAGGAGGACGTCGATGCGGTGGACATCTGCCTTCCGCATGACCTGCACGCGGAGGTCGCTATCGCCGCGGCGCAGATGGGCAAGCACATCTTCGTAGAGAAGCCCATCGCCACCACGATGGAGGACGGCTGGCGCATGGTGCGCGCCGCCAGGCAGGCGAACGTTCGCCTGATGGTCGCCTTCGTGGAGCGGTTCGAAGCGGAGAACCAGCGCACCAAACAGATTCTGGACGAGGGCTGGCTGGGCGCTCCCATCCTGGCGCAGGTTGACCACCTGCAGGACGTATTCATCCCGCCGGGGCACTGGGCGCGCAGTCGTGAACGGTTGGGAGGAGGTGCTATCGCCAGCGCTGGCTGTCACCGGCTGGACCTCCTGCGCTGGTTCATCGGCGAGGTGGAGTGGGTCTCTGCCGAAACCTTCTACAACCCCGACCGCATGGAGGGCGAAATCGCCGGAGTGGTCAATCTGCTCTTCAGCAACGGGGCGGTTGGCACACTGAGCATCAACTGGATGTCGCCCTACCGCGCGTTCTACCGCAAGCTGTGGCTGGAAGGCACCGAGGGCTGTGTGCACAACTGGAACGGCTTGCATGTTTTCTCGCGCAAGAAGCCCGAATGGTCGCAGGAGTTCGTCCGGCTGGAGGTGGAGCCGGTAGACCCCTTCGCTGCGGAGATGCAACATTTTGTGGAGTGCATCCGTGAGGGAAAAGAGCCTCTCACGAACGGCGAAGACGCCCTGCGATCACAGGCAATCGCCTTCGCGGCAAACGAATCGGAACAAACAGGTTGTCGGGTACGCCCGGCCGACCTGTTATCTCGTGCACTGGAGGATATGGACTGATGCCCGCTCAACCACCGAATATTGTGCTGTTCATCTCGGATACCTTCCGTCGCGACAATCTGACCTGCTACGGCGGCCGCCATGTGCACACGCCGTATCTGGACCGCTTTGCGGAAATGTCGCAGGTTTTCGAGCGAGCCTACTGCGGTTCATTCCCCACCGTGCCGTCGCGCACCGACCTGTTCACCGGCAAATGGACGTTCCCCCACCGCGACTGGTCGCCCCTTCCACGTGACGAAACCGTGCTGGCACAGTTGCTCTCGGAAGCGGGATACACCACCATGATGATAGTCGACACCCCGCACCTGCTCAACTATGGGTATCACTTCGACCGAGGCTTCCAAGCCTTCGAGTGGATCCGCGGGCAGGAGAACGACCGCTGGCGCACCGACCCTGCGGAGGTAGAGTACCCCTTTGACCTCAGCAAATGTCGCCTCGGCGAGCGCACCCTGCGCCAGTACCTGCGCAACGTCGCCGACCGCCGGAGCGAGGAGGATTATTTCCCCGCCCGCACCGTGAACACTGCCATCCGCTGGCTGGAACGTAACCTTCAGCAACAACCCTTCTTCCTGTACCTCGACCTGTTTGACCCACACGAGCCGTGGGACCCGCCCCAATACTACACCGCGCTATACGACCCCGATTACGAGGGCGAGAAGGTCATCTACCCGCAGTACTGGTACTGGCGCGAGTTTCTGACGGAGGCGGAACTGAACCACTGCCGCGCGCTCTACCGGGGCGAGTGCACTATGGTGGACTACTGGTTCGGCAGGCTGATAAACCGGCTGGAAAGCCTGAACCTGCTGGAAAACACCATCGTCATCTTCACCGCAGACCACGGTTTCTACATCGGCGAGCACGGCATCATCGGCAAGGCGCTGTTCGAAGAGCGCGAGGGCAGGCACATCTTCCACCGCTCGCCCATTTACGACGAGGTGGCACGAATCCCTCTGCTCATCTATCTGCCCAATACCAGACCCGCTCGCCACGATGTCTTCACCGGGTTCGTCGACCTGATGCCCACTCTGCTGGAGCTGGCGGGCGTGCCTATTCCATCAGAAGTACAGGGGAGGTCGCTGGTACCCATGCTGAAAGGGGAGCAGGTGACGTGGCGCGACTTCTTCGTCACCTCATGGGCGATCGTGCACCAGCCGGGCGAGACGGTAAGCCGGGCGGTGGACGGCACCGAGCGGGTGGTGCTGTCGCCACGACCTTCTACCATCCATGAGCGCGACTGGACGCTTATCTACAGCGTAGCAGGCGATGAAGTGGAGCTGTACCACACCGCGACCGACCCTCAGCAACAGCACAACGTGGCGCGAGAACATCCCGACGTGGCTCGGCGTCTGCATGCCAGATTCCTGCGCTTTCTGGAGGAGTGTGGCGCGCGCGAGGAGTACCTCCAGCCCCGAAGGGAGATCAATGTGCTATAATGGGGTTGAGGTGATGCATGATGGCGCAAGCGATACTGCCGCAGCCCGCCCCTCCTCTGCCGGAAGGCAAAATCAGCTACGAACAGTTTCTGCAGTGGCTGGACGAAGACACGTGGGCAGAGTGGGTGGACGGCGAGGTTGAACTGATGAGCCCGGTTTCGCTGGAGCATGGCTCGGTGCACGTGTTCCTCATCACCCTGTTGCGCTTCTTTGCCTCCGCGCGTGCACTGGGCACGGTGTACGCAGAGCCATTTCAGATGAAGACGGGTTCCGACCTTCCCGGTCGCTCGCCGGACATCCTGTTTGTACGTCGGGAGAACCAGCACCGTCTGCGCCCCAACTTTCTGGACGGTCCTGCCGACCTCGTAGTGGAAATCATCAGTCCCGACAGTGAACAGCGTGACCGCGTGGTGAAGTTCGCGGAGTATGAGCGGGGCGGGGTGCGTGAATACTGGCTGATAGACCCTCACCGTCGTCGGGCGGAGTTTTACGTGCTGGAGGAGGGTGTGTATCGCCTGCGCTTTGGTGGCGAGGCGGGCAGATACGACAGCGCCGTTTTGGAGGGTTTCTGGCTTCAGGTGGAGTGGTTGTGGAACCCTCCGCCAGAAATCGAGATAGTCAAACAATGGGGGCTTGTGGGATGATCTGGTTGCTTCCTTTGCTGGCTGTTAGCACATCGGCAGATGATGCCCGCTGGGTGCATCCACTGTGTCAACCGCTGGAGGTCACCTCCGGCGGTCCATTCGTTGTGCTGGAGGACGGAAACCTGGCGACGGTCGACCATCAGGGTTTTCGGGTGAGCAAGGACGACGGCAGGACATGGTCGGAGCCGACACCGGTGTGCGAGGGGTTGTCTCCGACGGAGCCTGCATCCCGTTACCTCCTGCGTACGCGCAACGGCACGCTGGTGATGGTGTATCTGAACTTCATGGGACGCAAGTTTGAGTGGGATGACCAGCGCAAGGAGCCGAAAGAGGGTTGTAAGCTGGAGGTTTGGGCGATTCGTAGCACCGACGGCGGGAAGACGTGGGCGGACAACCAGCGCGTGCTGGATGGCTACAATCCGAACTTCTTCGCGCTGATTCAGACCCGCTCGGGCAGGATTGTGGCGCCGCTCCAGCATCTGACCAGCAACCCGGGACGACTCATCACCTGCTCGGTCTACTCCGATGACGAAGGCAAGACATGGCGGCGCAGTAACTGGATAGACCTCGGTGGGCACGGGCATCACGATGGTGCGTTCGAACCCACCCTCGCCGAGCTGAGCGACGGGCGTCTGCTGATGCTCATCCGCACCAGCCTCGACCAGTTCTGGCAGGCGATTTCTACCGACGGCGGGGCGTACTGGCGCATTATCCAGCCCAGCGGTATCGATGCGAGCAACTCGCCGGGTTACCTCCTGCGCCTCGCCAGCGGGCGGCTGGTGCTGGTGTGGAACCGCCTGCACCCGGAGGGGCGCACATGGCAAAAGAGCAACCTGCCCCAGCACACCGAATACCCTTCCTCCTGGCATCGCGAGGAGCTTTCCATCTCCTTCTCGGAGGACGACGGCAAAACGTGGACGCCGCCCATCGCCTTCGCCAAACAGCGCGGAGGACAGCTGAGTTATCCCTATCTGTTTGAACGCCGCCCCGGTGAGTTGTGGGTCATCGCGGGATTCGCCTTCCGCAAGTTCTGGGAAGACCCCCTGCCTCTGTGCCTGAAGATAGACGAGGAAGCTTTCGTCCGCGAAGCGAAGAATCTGGCTCGATAACACCAATTTCGTCTGTCAGGAGGCATCGCGGGCGATGTGGTTTGCCGTGTTCGCACTTGGTCTGTGCTGTTGCCTGCCTTCGCTGGCTCAGGAGGTGATTCGCGGACCGGTCACCATCTATGACACCACCTACGAGCGCGTCGACGAGGGACCGCCCTTGGTGGAGGCGCCCCGGCAGGAAGAACAGTGGCAACCGGCTGACCCCACTCCTGCCGAGCGGACAGCAGGCTTCATCCCGTTTACCCGGCCGGAACCGTTTGACATCAAGCCGTGGAGCAAGCCCAAGCCCCAGGAGCGAGCCACCGAACTGCACTGTTACGCGGCGCAGGGCGAGACCACCGCGCTGTGGTTCGCGGTGTATGCGATCGAGACGCTCAACGGGTTGGACATTCGGGTAGCCTCAGCTCCGGCACAGCAATCGTCTGCCGCCGCCCTCACCGTGCGATACGCTCACTACTGGGCACAGCGCACCGACTGGCGCGGACGCACCTACACCATCACGCCCGAACTGTTACTGGAGATGCGCAGTGGTCGGGCACGTTTCCCTGCCAGAGGAGGAACGCTGGAATGGCGCCCGCTAAACGTCCCGCAGGGCGAGTGCCGCTTGTTCTGGATAAATGTGAAGGTCTCTCCAGATGCGACGCCGGGCAATCACCTGCACACGCTCACCATCCGGGCGCAGGGCAAGGAGCCGTTGAGTCTGCAGGTGCGGGTTCATGTCCAGCCCTTCCGACTGCAAAAACCGACCGACAAACGCTGGCTCCTCTACAGCGACAGCTGGGTGCTGGGGCATCTACCGGATGAAAAGTTGTTGCAGTTGCTCAAAGAGGTGGCAGAATACGGTATCGACGGCTTGACCGAACTGCCTTTCGGCAACCTGGATCTGAGCGCTATCGCGGAAGGCAAGGTGGGCTACGACCCACAGCCGCTGTTGCGCTGGCATCGGCTGATGCGCGAGGCGGGACTGCGAGGACCGCACACTATCGGCACCTTTATCGAGGAGGAGGTGGCGCGGCGTCTGGGGTTGCAGGTCGATTGGAGCCAGCCGTGGGACGACCGCCTGCGTCGCGCCATGCAGACCATCGCCCGTACCGTCGTGCAGACGCTCCAGCCACACGGCCTCGTCTGGCTGTTCTACGGCTGGGACGAACCCGGTCCCGAAAACGTTCGGGCGCTGGAGCAGTACCGCGCGTGGCGTGAGGGCGGCGCGCGAACCTACGTCACCTTCTTCCAGCAGGGCACCTACGACAGGGCAGGAGAGTGGATGACCCACCCCTGCTTCTCTGTCGGGCTGGTGGCGAATCAGCAGATGGCGGAGTGGGCGTACGAGCGATGCAGAGAGCGTGGGCAACGGTTCTACTGGTACGGTAGCGGATGCTACCTCGGACAGGAAGGACGCATGTTCTCCAACCGGTTCCTGGCGGGGTGGCTATTCTGGAAGACGAAGGCGGATGGACAGGTGTCGTGGACGTTCGTGCGTCCGCATGAGGACCCCTTCAACGACTTCGACGGCTTCGCGGTGAACAATGTGGAGCCGAAAGACCAGTGCACAGTCTACCCCGAGTTCGCTCAGCCTGACGATTACCGGAGCATTCAGGGCATCATCCCCACCATCCAGTGGGAGGCTCTGCGCGAGGGCATCAATGACTACCGCTATCTGCACACCCTGCGCAACATCATCGCCTATGCGCGCAGTGTGGCGACCAATCCGGAGGGTAACACCCACCATCGGCGACTGCTGGAAGCCGCCCGCCAGTGCGAAGAGACGCTGAAAGCAGTGGAGGCAAGCGTCCCCTGGCTGAGCGAGGCAGGCAGGGCAGGGTTCACCAACGCCAACCTGCAGGAGGCACGTACCCTCATCGGGCTGGCGACCACGCGACTGGTGCGCCTGCTGAAAGGCGAGCGAGTGCAGTCCGCCACACGTCCGCAATCGGTCACGCTGAAGGTGCGCATCGTGGAGCCGTCCTCCTATCCGATCTCCACTTCCTATCTGCCTCTGCTGACCCTGCCTCGCTGGAACCAGCCTCCTCGGGTGGACGGCAATCTGGACGAACCGCAGTGGCGCACGGCGGCGCTGGCGTCATCGTTCACCGAGAGCCAGAGCGGTGCGCCCATTCCCGAATCATTGCTCACGGAAGCAAGGCTGGCTGTAGACGACAGCGCACTGTATCTCGGCTTTGTGTGCCGCGCGCTCCATCCTGACCGGCTGGTGGTCGACCGCCGCGGGCGCGATGCGGATGGCATCTGGCTGGATGAAGGTATCGAAATCTTCCTTGCCTCGCCAGACGTCCCCGAACGATACGCCCATTTCATCATCAACGCGGGCGGGTTCATATATGACGAGCTGGGCTTCGATTCGAGCTGGAACGCCGGGATACAGGTGGCGACGCGCATCACCGAAGAAGGCTGGACGGCGGAAATCGCCATCCCGTGGCGCCCGCTCCCCTTCGCCGTGAATCTGGACGAGGTGGGTAAACCGCTGTTGCGGCTCAATCTGGGGCGCAACCATGCTGAGCGCGGTCGTGTGGGTGTCAGCCACTGGGCATGGTCGCCCACCTTTGGATGGTTCCATAATCCCCAGCGGTTTGGCACGGCGATGCTGGCTACGAACGGTCTGGTGGTGACCCGGCTGGTCCTGCCGGTGTATGTGGACGATGAGCCTGCGCGGTTGACGCTTGCCAACACAGGCGAGCAGGCAAAGGTGGTGGAGGTAACGGGTCAGCAGGTGACCATTCCGCCAAAGGGCGAGGAGACCCTCACCTTGCCTTCCAGCACCGAGCCTGGCGAACACACCTGCGACGTTGCCATACGCTGGCAGGGTGGGAGCCTGCAGTTCCCGGTGGTTTACACGGTTCCCCAGCCTCTGCAGATGGTTCAGCGGGCAGTGCTGGCATCGGGTACGGAGGTAGAAGTGCCGGTTGCCGTAGCCCTGCGCAGTCCAAAAAACTGGGTGCTGAGCGTGCACGCTGACCACGCGCAGACGACGCGGACACGGACGGAAACTGTTTCGGACTTCCAGGTCAGACTGCGCCAGATAACAAGCGACACCGTACGCCTGCGGCTGGAGCTGAGCAACAGCCAGCGCTATGCGGACGATGTGGTGCTCTTTCTCCCGCCGCGGTAGCTACCTTTTCTCCTGCGCCGGTTTTCCCTTCTCTTTCTCTGAGGAGGTGGAGGATAACACCTCCACCTTGCCCTTGCTCACATCGATCTCGTTGCGATACGTGGCGTAGGCGACCCGTTTCTCCACCGCGAACTTGCCCGTCACGCGCACGCGGTCGCCCTCCTTCACGTTCGCCTTGCCGTAGCCGAAGATGCTGATGCTTTGTTTGCCTTCGCCTATCTTGAAGGTGAAGTAAGGGTTACCCTTCTTGCTGACCTTCTCTTTCAGCTCCCGCACCGTGCCGACCAGCACCACCTGCTTGCCGTCGTACTGCTTGCCGTTGTTCAGGAGCGCTTGAACGGTCACCTGCTCCTGCGCCCAGGCGAAAGCCGTTAGCACCAGTACGAACAACACGAAGCGTGCGTAGCGCATCCGTTGTCCTCCCCTCCACCAGAATCAGGCGTTGCCTAATTGCGGGCGAGGCGTTCCTCCACCCGGTTGGTCATGCCGTCGCGCTTCACTATTTCGAAGGCGTCCAGCAGGTCTCCTGTCGCGGTGTAGGTTCGGAACACGATTCTGTCTGCCAGCACGCGCACTATCTGGTAGACCTGCGTATCTTCGGCGTAGCTCTGCATCCAGTCCTGCTTGTTCAGCCGATACATCTTCGGACCGGTGACGGAGTTGACGTATATCGTTCCGCTTTCCTGCGCCACACTGCGAGCGTAGGTGTGGTCGTGCCCCTGCAGGACGAGGTCGACGCGGTAGCGGTCAAAGATGGGTTTGAGGGTGGAGCGCAGTTGTGCGTTGTCACGTCCCTGTGCCGACGAGAACACCGGGTGATGGAAGGTGACGATTGTCCAGCGGTTGGGGTTGTTCGCAAGCACGTTCTTTATCCAGTTTGCCTGCTCTTCCACCGCCTCGTTGCTGTTCAACACGATGAGGCGCACTCCCTGCACGTCGATGTAATAGTTGCTCTCCTTCAGGCTATCGATACCGTTTTCGGGCAGGGTGAACTGCGCGCGCCAGTGCTTCGTGAGGAACCGCTTCTCCTGCGCGTCGCGGGCATATTCGTGGTTGCCGGCGGCGGGCACGCTAGGGATGGTAGCCCCAATCCAGCCCAGCATCTGGAACCACTCCGCCCAATCCGTATCGCGTTCGCCCCGGTTCACCAGGTCGCCCGCATGGATGATGAAGCGGATGTCGGGATGTTTCAGCAGAGCCTGACGCACCACGCGCGGGCACATCTGGAAGATATTGTTCTGAGCATCGCCCAGATAGAGGAAGGTAACGGGCTGTGGCTCACGACTGGTGGTACGAAAGTGGAACCACTCGCTCCAGTGTTCGCCGTCGCCCACGCGGTAGGCATACAACGTATCGGGTTTGAGATTGCGGAAAACCACCGAGTGATAATGTGCCGTGCCCAGGTCGGTGGTCAGCGGTTCGGTTTGCGCCTGCACGGTTTGCGCCTGCTCGGTGAATTTGGGGTTGGCGCTTGCCTCCACAATCTGTGCTACCGCCTGTGTCACGCTGGTATCGGTTCGCCAGGTCACCGCCTGCGTGGTGGTGGGGTCGTCGCTCCAGGTCAGGATGATGCGGTCGGGGTAGGGCGTGGGCATCGCCCACGGCGCCAGCGCGGGGGCTTGTTGTGGCTGAACCATCGAAGGTTTGCTGGCGAACAGCCACAGTGACCCCGCCAGCACCAGCAACAACCCGAACGAAATCCAGATTCGCCTGTGCATATCCAGCACCTCCGCCTGTTAGATTCCCAAACAGCGAACATGTTACCTGTTTCGGTATGTTATGATTGTGTAAAGTTTGAGCCCAGCACCGCCTGAGCGTGGCGGGCTGTGCCCTGATGGGTGATCGGGTAACAGCACTTACCTGAAAGGCGGAATGTCTACTGGAAGCCCGACCCGCATAAAGAAGCGCGCAAAAGCCTGAGAAAGATGCTCTCGGTACGGAGGCAAAAGACGAAGGCGCTGACCAGCCCGTCGCACATGTTCCTCGAGAAAAGCGAACGATACTCCAAACACACTTCGGAAGTCCACCACAAGGTAGTCGGTCTCAAACGCTTCTATGGAGCACCGGTTCAGCAGATGATAACCTGGTACATTGCCGCGTCTGAGCTCCTCCTTTCCTTTCGGGGAGTTGAAGAAGGGATTGTGGTTGCCAAACTCCTCCAGTGTCCAGAAGGGGCACACCAACACGATAGACAGTTTTCTCTGTACGAGGTCGCAGGACTGACTCATGACTACCACATCGTATGTCTCGATGTGCACGGTTTGTATTGTCTCTGAGTGGATATTCGCGGGTGGCAAGACGATGGGACAGCGTCGCACAAAATCCCCTTGCAACAGTGGCTCTTCGGCGTCTACAAGGGCGTACCAAGGATAGTTCTCCACCGACTCGTCTCCTCATCTCAGTAATCAGCATCATCAACCGTCGTGGGGCGTCCCATACGTATTTCACCGATTCGGACTGAGATGGTATGCCGTTCGCGTGGAGGCATAGTCACCACCACTTCATACTCTCTGTCAACAGGAGGCTGGACGCCGCCTGAAGCGGACGCAGTTGCTACTGAAATGTGAATCCCTCGCGAGGATACGTCTACCTGCAACGGACTTTGGTAGAGACCGAATAGGTTAAAGTATGTTGGCACACTCGGCTGAGGCGACGGTACCTGAGAGGTGGTCGCAGAACCATTATCGGCAAATGGCAAAGCTCGATCAAAGTTTGCTGATGTAACGGGGTCTTGTCGGAAGGCGACCCTATGTGCCATCATTCGAACCTCCTCAGCAGTTCTCCCTCAATCATCTGGAAGAACCATCGGTCTGTCAGCTCATGCGCCTGCTGAGCCCACTGGCTCACGTCCTCTAGTGAACTCGCGCTCACATCTAAAGACTGAACCTGGGTTTCCCAGAACAGTGCATCTCCTTTCTGGGTCGTCCCGCGCGTGAAGCGTATCTGCAGCGAGCCTTCCGGAGTGTGGGTCGGAAAGGCAAACTTCCAATCGAACCAGGAAGGTCTTGGGCTCACATCCGCCACATGAAAGAGGCGCTCATCGATTTCAATCCGTATCTTCATGTGGTCTCGCAGGAATTCAAACAGGTTCTCCTGCTGGTAATCAAATTCGATGGCGTCGATGTATCTGAGAAGAAGAGCCGTCAGCCGAGGAACCCTGTTCAGGCTCGAAAATGTGTCGAACACCGCTGACGCCAGGAACTGGATGCGCTTCTCGAAATCCTCCCACGCGTACCGCTCCGTGTCATTGAGCGTAACGATTCCAGGACCTATCTGAACGAGCGGCCACTGCTGTTCCGCCACGCGGAACCGATGCTGGATGACGTAAGCGGAGACCTCGCTCGGCAAAACGGAGGTCGGCAACGGCTCATGGTAAGGGTAGGAACTTTTTAGCCTCTCGTAAAGCGCGCCAACCAGAATGGCGTAGTGCGAGTCCACAGGGAACCCAGAAATCTGTTCTTCCAGTTCCCACCTCATCTCAAAGATGGCTTCAACAAGCGGTTTATTTTTGAGAACCTTCCTCTGCATCGCTTTATCTCTTGGCAAGCCGAAGGCAGTGTCGGCTTGCATCGTAGACATTCTATCATACGCAAAGATGCTGTTCAACAGTAATATGCCCCTTGACAGCTCCCCGCTGTTTCAGCCACACTATGCTGGAACGCAGGAAGGAGCAACGGGCGACTTTGGACGAACAACCACTCGTCAGCATCATCATCCCGGCGTACAACGAAGCCGATACTATCCTGCAGGCGATCGAGCGCGTACGGGCAGTGCCTCTGCACAAAGAGATCGTGGTGGTGGACGACGGCTCGACCGACGCCACACCCGAACTGCTGGCGCAACAGCCGGATGTGGTACTGCTGAGGCACGAGCGCAACATGGGCAAAGGTATGGCAATCCGCACCGCCATCGCCCACGCCAGCGGAGACATCATCATCATTCAGGACGCCGACCTCGAATACGACCCGATGGACATCCCGCGCGTGATCGCACCCATCGCCGAGGGCAAGGCGGATGTGGTATACGGCTCGCGATTCCTCACCGCCCGCCGTCCGAAAGGCATGCGCCTGCCTAACTACCTGATCAACCGCCTGCTGGCGGGCATGGTGCGCTGGTTGTACTGGCATCCGCTCACCGACGAAGCCACCTGCTACAAAGCCTTCCGCGCCTCCCTGCTCAAGAGTGTGCCCCTCACCTGCCAGCGGTTCGAGTTCTGCCCGGAGGTAACCGCCAAAGTCATCCGGCGCGGGGTGCGCATTCTGGAAGTGCCCATCCACTACGAAGCGCGCACCACCCTGCAGGGCAAGAAAATCCGATGGTGGGACGGCGTGGAGGCAATCTGGACGCTCATCAAGTGGCGATTCAAACGCTTTTAGCGTTTGACAGACCGGCACCTTCTCCCGTAAGATGGGAGATGAGATGAGCGCATCCAGACATCCGCAACCTTCCACTCGCGACGAGTCGCACCGCGTGGCGGTAGAGACGCATGACCGCTCCATCGTCGTGTCGGCGGGGGCGGGCTCGGGCAAGACGCAGGTGCTGGCAGAGCGCTTCGTGCATCTGGTGCAGACGGGTAAGGCGCCGGTGGACGGCATCCTGACCATCACCTACACCCGCAAGGCGGCACGCGAGATGAAGGAACGCATCGTGCGTCTGCTCGAGCGCGAAGGGCTGAACGACGCCGCCTGGCAGGTGGAAAACGCCTACATCAGCACCATCGACTCTCTGTGTGCGCGCCTCATTCGCGAGAACCCGCTGGAAAGCGCGATAGACCCCTTCTTCGAGCAGCTCTCCGAGCACGACGCTGAACGGCAGTTCTATCACGCCTTCGACCGCGTGGTAGACCGGCATAGCGTCCAGCCCGACAGCGCTATTGGCAGGCTATTGCGTGAGGCGTTCGGCAGGATGCGCTTCGGTAGCGACCCGCATGACGCCCTGCACACCCTGCGCAAAGACCTGTTCAGCTCGATGGAGACGGTGCGTCTGTTTGGATGGGAGCGCGGGAAACTGCTGGAATGGGCGCAGGAGCTGGAGCAGAACCCCCAGCAGGTGGTATGGCAGATGCTGATGCTGATGCGCAATGCCCTGCTTCC
>FWPV01008484.1_pt1 | contig 17969 bp, 14 predicted proteins | sample 2228371 | NCBI WGS metagenome assembly FWPV01 (sample SAMEA103939776, study PRJEB20133) | metagenome | reverse complement strand
AAAGGTATCGTGATTACTGAGATACCTTACCAGGTCGAGAGGATGTAGCACCCAAAACAAGAGCGACAAAATAGTTGAGAAAAATATTAGCTGCGCCCGGACGGTCAGCCTGTTTCCGGGCGCAGCTTTGTGATTAAGATTTTTTCCCGGACCTGATTATTGCCCCGATATTATCAATCTCGTAAGGCTTATGGATTAAAGAAAGGATATCATGTATAAATAAGACAACATGCCACGCGATTGAAAGCGGGGGATTATGGACGGTCATTCACCTGCTACTTTTTCCAATAAGGTTAATCTGTACCCTGACGATGCGCTGGTTTCATGGGATGCCGCAGCGCCAGAACTGGTTGATTGCCCGTCTTTGAGAAAAGTAACCAGCTTGAGTATGCCTTATGTCATCGCCATTTGTCACCAGAAAGGAGGGGTCGCCAAGACGACCACCGTATCCGCCCTGGGATCGGCTTTGGCGATGCTGGGTCAGAAGACGTTGCTGATTGATCTCGATCCTTCAGGTAACCTGACCTGCGGATTGGGGTTCACGCCTGCCACGATCTCCAACTCAGCCGCAGATATCCTGCTGGGTAATGATCCTCTGGAGAGTATCTGTCGCCCAACCTCTGTCCAAGGGCTGGACATCGCCCCTTCCAATCCGGAAATGTCCACAGTTTCCCGCTTCTTATATCTCAGACCCAGGTTTGAGTTTTTATTGCAAAACAGCCTGCAGAGGTACGAAAAAAACGGTTTGGGAGGCTACGATTTCGTCTTGATCGATTGCCCTCCCACGCTCGGACCTCTGACCGTGACCGCCCTGACCGCAGCCCGATTGGCGCTCATCCCAACCCAATGCGAATATTATTCTTTACAGGCATTGGACGGTGTTTTCAAAGCCATCGCCAGTGTCAAGGCGAGGACGAATTCCGAACTGGAATATCGCCTGTTGATTACCATGTTCGACCGTCGGGGTTTGCTCCACACCCGGGTATTGGCGCTGCTGCGCGAGCGATTTAATCGGGTGATGTTCAATACCATGATTGGTTTCGATAGCAAACTGCGCGAGAGTCAGCTTGTCGGAACGCCCATCATCATTCACGCCCCCAGGACGCGCGCTGCCCGCCAGTATCTCTCCTTGGCGCTTGAACTCTATCGGCATGTCAGGAATCAGCTTGCCCCTCAAGCCATTTGATTCACAGTAAAATCTATTCTGGACGAGGCGCAACGAATATTCATTGTGATCAGTGGGTTGATCTGGTATCTTTGCCACAGTGGAGATCAATCTCTGGTCATCTGCCTTGAGCGAAGATGCAATGAGTTACCTCAGCCATTTAGAATGCAGTCAATGCGGGACAGCCTATGACTGCGATAAGATTCAGGCTTATTGCGCTGCCTGCCAGGCGCCTCTCCTGCCGGTCTATCACCTGGATCATCTCCGCCAGAGGGTTGACCGAGATGAATTCCGTCGGCGCGGAGCGGGGATGTGGCGCTGGCATGAACTTTTGCCGGTGCGCGATGCGGCAAATCGGATATCCCTGGGTGAGGGTGATACGCCTTTGTTGCGCGCACCCCGTCTTGGGGAGGGGTTGGGGTTGAAATGGCTGTATCTCAAAGATGAGGGGCTGAACCCCACCGGCTCTTTCAAAGCGCGTGGGCTGGCGGCGGCGGTATCCAGAGCAAAAGAATTGGGTATCCAGAAGGTCATTCTCCCCACTGCGGGCAATGCGGGCGGGGCGTTGGCTGCCTATGCCGCTCGGGCGGGTATGCAAGCCTGCATCATCATGCCCCAAGACTCGCCGCGAGCCAACATCGAGGAATGTCGCATCACCGGCGCGAAGGTCGAACTGATACGGGGCTTGATCAGCGACGCGGCTGTCCTGGCAAGGGCGAAAGCCGAGGCAGAGGGCTGGTTCGATTTGTCTACATTCAAGGAGCCTTACCGGGTGGAAGGCAAAAAGATCATGGGGTATGAGCTGGCAGAGGCGTTCGATTGGCATTTGCCGGATGTCATTATCTATCCTACCGGAGGCGGAACCGGTCTGGTCGGTATGTGGAAAGCCTTCCAGGAGATGGAAGAGCTGGGCTGGTTGGCGAATGTTGCCCGCCCTCGCCTGGTTGTCGTTCAGGCGGAAGGCTGCGCGCCGGTGGTGAAGGCTTTCCGGGCTGGTAAAGGCGCATGCGAATTCTGGGAGAATGCGCAGACAATTGCTTCCGGCTTGCGAGTGCCGAAGAGCTTCGCCGACCGATTAATCTTGAAATGCCTTTACGCCAGCGACGGCATCGCGGTGGCGGTCTCTGATGAGGCGATCAGCCACGCTCAAAGACAGTTGGCGGAAGCTGAGGGTGTTTTTGCCTGCCCTGAAGGGGCAGCTACGATAGCGGGTTTGAGCCAGCTTGTCCAGGATGGGTGGGTGAAAGCGGATGAGCGGATTATAATATTCAACACCGGCACCGGATTGAAATATCTCTAAAGCCCAACAGGATAAACATTGCTGCGCGATCAGCTTGATCACCTGATATCTGGGGAGTTATTGCTTCTTGCAAGAACTCCCTTTTGCGCTGGTCATAGACAGCCTGGAGGCGGGTTGGATTGAGTCTTTACGTCATCACCATCGTCCTGATATCTACGTTCATGCACGCTGGTTGGAACTTGCTGGCGCGTTATACCCATGCCGAGCGAGCTTTTTACTACAAAATGCTGCTGATCACTTTGCTGGTGGGCTTTATCCCGGCGGTTTGGAGCGAGCTGGCGACGCGTTCCATGACTGCTCTGGCTTGGTGGTGCGTCCTCGGCTCGGGTGTCAGCGCTGCGCTTTACCTTTTCTTCCTGGCGCGGGCTTATGAGGCTTCTGATTTCACCATCGTTTATCCGGTGGCTCGCGCCTTGCCGGTGATATTTGTGGCGGTGATCGACGTGTTGCGAGGCAGATACCTGACCCCGTATGGCTGGCTGGGGATTTTCCTGGTTTCGACCGGCTGCGTTTTGGTTCCACAACTTTCGTTTCGCTCTATTCGGTTGCGAAATTATCTCAATAAAGCCACTTTGTGGATGTTCTTTGCGGCGTTGGGAACGGTTGGATATACCTTGCTCGATAAAATCGCGGCTGAGGTGGTCAAACAGGGCGCGGCGACAGCCGCCCGCTATGGTTACTTTTATTTTGCGATTTCGTTCTTCCCGTATGTGGGGTTTATGCGGCTTTCCCGGCAGAATGAGCCGCCAGATGCTTTGCGAGACTGGGGGCTGGCATTGATCGGAGCGCTGTTCGGCTTTGGGGCGTATTGGTTGATACTGTGGGCATACCAGTTAAGCCCCTACGCCAGTTATATCGTCGCTTTTCGCCAGTTCAGCATTGTCATCGGCGCAGTGATTGCCTTTATCCTGTTTAAAGAGCAAGGAGTGGCGATCCGACTGATCGGCGCCTTTTTTATCGTAACCGGTATGATCTTGATTGCCCTGCTGGGGCGTTGAGAGCGCATCAGCCGATTTTAACCACAATATCGGAGATCCGGTTGGCGGCTTCATCGCCGCGATCGGCGGCGTTACTCAGGTGGCGGTACGTCTCGCGCAATTTCAGCATCTCGACAATGTGATCGGCGTCTTTGGGCTGATGGAACAGGTCGGCGAGCGCCTGGCGATACAGGGTCTCGACCTGATTTTCAATTTGCTTGGAGCGAACCGCGTGATTCAAGGCTACGCTGGGATGATCTGCCAGGCGTTGGACAGCCATGTGAATTTCACTGGCAGATTTTGTCAGAAGTAAGCCAATTTCATGCATGTAGGGGTTTGGCTCGACGTCCAGGATGGACATCTCCACCACGGTGGTATAGGCGTAATCGAGCATGTCGTCTATGGCGCGGGAAAGCGCATGGATATCTTCTCGGTCGAAGGGGGTGACGAAGGTATGGTTAAGCTCGTCTATCAAGATGCGTCGGATTTCATCTGCCTGGGTTTCGAGTTTATCTACCACTTCCGCGCGCCGCTTGGTGGGTTTTTCAAAATACGACACGAGCGCCGTCATCCCCTCTTCGGTGAGCTGAGCTTGTTGGGTCAGCAGCTCGATAAAGCGATTGGGCTTCTTTTGGAATGGATTGGTGATTTTTATCTTCTTCCACCAGGGTGTTTTTTTCATTGTGTAACCTTATCTTCTTGTTATGATAATCGGTTTACAAGCCAATATGTTACGCCGCCTAATAGACCTGTAATTGGGATGGTCACAATCCAGGCGACGACGATATTCACCGCCAGTTTCCAACGCACCATCGGCACCCGTTGAGCGGCGCCCGTGCCGACGATGCTCGAGCTGATCACCTGAGTGGTGCTGACGGGAGCGCCTATCAGGGCGGAGCCGAGGATGACGGCGGTGCTGGCAAGCTGAGAGTTGAAGGCATGTATGGCGCGGACGCGGTAAAACCCCGTACCCATCGTCCGTATCAGGCGCCAGCCTCCCAGAGCTGTCCCGGCAGCGATGGACAACGCGCTGACCACGATCACCCAGTCCGGTACATAGAAGGTGGGTATCATCTTAAATGCGACCAATCCGAGGGATATGATGCCCATCGTCTTCTGGGCATCGTTGGTGCCGTGGCTCAAGCCCAGGGTTAAGGAGGTCACCCATTGGGCGCGCCGGAAGAAGATGTTGACTCGGGGAGTGCTCCATTGGGCGAAGAAGATGGTAATGCGTAAAAACAGCCACCCAAAAAATAATCCAATCACCGGCGAGAAGAACAGACCTATGATAACCAGCCTCAGTCCTTCTAATTTTATAGCATTTAAGCCATAGCCGGCAATTGCTGCTCCAATGAATCCTCCCATCAGGGCATGCGACGAGCTTGAGGGGATACCCAGCCACCATGTGACCAGATTCCAAACGATCGCCGAGATAAGTGCCGCCATGGCAACGGGCACGGTGACCGCCTCGCTGGTCAGCACCTCATTGCCGATGGTGGTTGCCACAGCCACCCCGAACAGGAACGGTCCGACGAGATTGGACAGGGCAGCCATCGTCAGGGCTACGCGAGGTGTCAATGCCCGCGAAGCGATCGCCGTGGCGACCACATTGGCGCTATCGTGGAAGCCATTCAGAAAATCAAAGGTTAAGGCTATTGCCAGGAAGATGATAAATTCCAGCGACACAATGACCACACTCTGATGAAAAAATAGCTTTCCGCGTCAGAATCCGAAGTTATTGCGATGATAGGGGTCAGGAAAAATCGGACGGAGAAGCTATTTCTATCTATGTCCAAGGGTTTATCCCACGTGCGAGGTGATATACCTTGAGCTTTTGAGTTCGGATTGTTCCTCCCCGGTATGAGATACTGATCGCCTGCGTTGATTGGTTAAACGATTGGCGGAGCTTTCATCGTGGGTGGGATCGGCACCTGCAGCAGACGGCAAATTGTGGGCGCGATTTGCAATTGGGATAACACCTGACCGGTGTCGCCCAGCCCCTGGACGCCGGGGCGGATCAGGTATAACGGCACCTCGCGTTGCTCCGGCGTGGTGCCGCCATGGAGGCGGTCGGCGTTGATACCATGATCGCCGGTAACCAGAACGTTATAGCCGCGCTGCATCCATTCCGCGATTAAACCCGCCAGCCACATATCCTGGAAGATCGCCTGGTTGCGGTACTGGCTGGTGTCCGCGCCGTATTTTTCTCCGGTATAGTCCATCCCCATGGGATGGATGAGCAGATAATCGGGTAAAAAGCGACGCACCAGCATCCCGGCGGTGGCAAAAAGCTCGATATCCGGGTAATCGTCCTGGGTATAGAAACGACCATGCTGGATGAGTAGCTTTTCGTCATCCACCTCACGGTCGTCAATCCGATCGTATGGCGCTCGATTGTACAACTCGGAGAACCAGTAATAGGCAGCCGCGGCGGTGGTTTTACCGGCTTCTACCGCTGCCTGAAAGATATTGGGCATGGTGGAGCGCCGCACGATGTAATTCGCCACGATCCCGTGCTCGCTGACCGGCGCCCCGGTGTGGATGGTCTCATACATCGGGCGAGACATGCTCGGCAATTCGCCAATCACTTTGTACAGGCTGGCTTGCCTGGTCTCAACCAGATGCCCAAGGAAACCCATACCTGCGACTGCGGCGTCGTAGCGCAGCGCATCGGATAAGATCAGAATGACCTGACTCAATTGTCTCTTCTCCCAATAGAGCGTTTATTCATGGTTGAGGACTAAAACCGCCTGGCGCGAGCAGGTGATCTGGACTTTATCGCCGATTTTGGGCAGTTCAAGATAGGGATTATTAAAAGTATCCATGTAAAACATGGTATTGCCCAATTGCACCTGGATGCGCACGATTGAGCCCAGGAAGGTGATGTTCTGGATGGTGCAGTCCAGCACGTTGGCTTTTCTCTCCTCACCCACGAAGCTGAACCGCTCCGGGCGGATGGCGATCATCACCCTGTCGCCATTGCGCTTGTCCTCCAAGCCATGTGCAGCCTGAATAATCTGCCCCTCGAGTTTCAATCGTTGGCTGGCGGCGTCCACCACTTCGGCGTTGACCGCGTTCAATGTCCCCACGAATTGCGCCACGAACTCTGTCTGAGGGAAGTTGTAGATTTCAAACGGCGTCCCAATTTGTTCAATGCGACCCTGGTACATGACCACCACACGGTCTGAGATGGAGAGAGCCTCTTCCTGGTCGTGGGTGACGTAGATAGCGGTGATCCCCAGCCTTTGTTGAATGGCGCGTATCTCAGCTCGCAGCATCACGCGAATCTTTGCATCCAGGGCGGAAAGCGGTTCGTCCAGTAACAGAACTTCCGGGCTGAGCGCCAAAGCGCGCGCTAATGCCACGCGTTGCTGCTGACCGCCCGAGAGCTGGTAAGGATAGCGGTCGTTATAGCCGCTCATGTGAATCAGGTCCAACATCTCGTTGACCCGGTTGTTGATCTCTTCAGGTGGTTTTTTGGCGATCTTAAGACCGAAGCCAATGTTGTCCGCCACGGTCATGTTGGGGAAGAGGGCATACGCCTGGAACACCATACCGACATTGCGTTGATTGGGGGGCATGTAGGTGACATCATGACCGTCAATGATGATTTGACCGGTTGTGGGCGTCTCGAAACCCGCCACCATGCGCAAAGTGGTGGTCTTGCCACAGCCGCTCGGACCCAGGAACGAGACCAACTCACCCTGTTCCATATGCAGGTTGAAATTATCCACTGCAACCGTGTCTTTGCCAAATACCTTGCTGACATTATTAATCTCTAAAAATGCCATATTGACCTCTTCGTTTTATCCTGACTTTACCAGGAGTTTAGCGGGCGCCAGCAATTTGACCCTGACCAGGCGCGCCGCGGGCAATGCGGTTGATCAAGCCAATGCACAGCCAGGTGATCAAGAAACTCACCACCGAAAGCGCCTGAGGGGTATATGCCCGCATCGCGCCAATCTCTTCCATGTATGGACCGAAAGCGGGCTTGGAGAGCAGCGAAGCGAAGGTGAACTCTCCCATGACAATGGCAAAGGTCAAGAAGACGCCGCTCAAGATCGCCACGCGCAGGTTGGGAAAAATCACCCGGAATAAGATGATGGACCAGTTTGCCCCAAGGCTTTGGGCGGCTTCGGTCAGGGTGCGCACGTCAATGGCGCGCAAACCGGCGTCCACCGAGCGATAAACATAAGGAAACGAGAGCACCACATAACCTGCAATCAGGGCGATGGGACTCGATACGACGAAATCGGTCAACCGATTGCCGTACAAACGCGCCATCCCGAAGACCAGCACCACCGCCGGCACAACGAACGGCATCAAGGTGAAAAACTCAACCACTGGTCGCCAGCGCGGCAGGCGCAGGTGCACCCAGTAGGCAGTTGGCACGATCAGGAGCAGACTGACAACGATCGTCAAAACCGACCAGACCAGGGATAGACCGAAGTTTTGATAGAATCTGGGGTCCTGAAACGCCAGCCGATATGCCTCAAAACTGTACACACCCCTTTTGGCGCGCAGGCTGAATTCAAAAACGGAAACCAGGGGCAGGAAGAAATAAATCATGCCCAGGATAAAGATGATCCACGCCCAAATGTTACCTGCCCTTCTTGGTTTATTGACTTTGGGTTGCTTTTCCAGCGTGGATTGATCGGTCACTGTTGCGGAAACGGGATAATTCTTGTCCATCATCTTGTCCACCTTGCCGCGCGACGCTGCATGTAAGCATAACCCAACATACACAGAGCCATGATGATCACCATACCCAGAGCAAGGGCATAGCCCAAGTTCGGGTTATACAGCACATCTCCCTGCATTTGGGCGCCGATCAGGATAGTGACCAGGTTGATGAAGCTGCCGGAGAAGGCGTAAGCAGTGGCGTAAGCGCCAAATGCGTTGCCAAACAGCAAGATCGTCGTACCCAATAATGTGGGTAGCAGAATGGGGAAAGCCACATAGCGCCAGTAATGATAGCCGGTGCCGCCCAGATTCTCGCACGCCTCGCGCCATTCGCGCCTCAAGCCATCCAGGGCAGGCGCCATGATCAATACCATCAGGGGAAATTGGAAGTACATATAAACGATGCTCAACCCCCAGATGTTATATATAGTAAAGCCGCCAGCGTGAAGATCGGTGCCAGTGATCGCCTCTATCCAACGCGTGACCAAGCCGGTCGTGCCGATGGTGGCGATGAAGGCGAAAGCCAGCGGCACGCCGGCGAAGTTGGAGGCAACACCGGAGAAAGTGAGCAGGAATGTGCGTAATCCAGAGGGGAGACCTGCCAGGCACACCGCGTAAGCCAGCAGGAAGCCAAAAATAGAACCACCTATGGCGGTGATCACGCTGATGCTGAGGCTGGCTTTATAGGCGTTGCGAAAATCAGCCCGGGTAAAGATGGAGGTAATGTTCTCGAGGCTGAAACTCCCATCCAGGGTTTGGAAGCTGCGGATAAAAATGTTCAACGAAGGCAAAATCAGAAACAGGATCACGAACAGGAAGAACGGCACCAGACCCACCCAATCCAGGTTGCGCTTCCTGGGGAGGGGACGCGCCTCAGGCGCGTCCCCCTTGATTGTAATTTGAGCAGAGGTGTTGACGCGGCTCATGCCGGTTAACTCCTAACCCTCTCCGTAGACAACCTTGCGCCAGTTCTCGGTGATAGTAGCCTTGATTTTTGTCAGTTGTTCCACGGTTGGGAAGACAGCTTTGGCGTAAGCCTCGGCTGGCGGGAGTTTATCCAGCATTTCCTGCGGAACGACGCCGCGCTTGACCATGTCATTGAAGCGGATCGGGTGGGCATATCCCTTCAAGTACAGGTTCTGACCTTCGTCGGACATGACGAAGTTCCACCACAGGCGCGCCGCAGCGGGGTGAGGCGCATAGGCGCTGATGCCGCCTGCGTATGGACCGCCGACAACGCCTGTTGCAGGGACGATGATCTCCAGGGGCGGATTACCCGCCAGAGCGTCGCGGTTAGCCAGCGAGAGGTAGTCCCACTCAATGGTCAGAGGCGCTTCACCCTGGGCGATCTTCCCCTGGTCGGCGATGACGGGGATGAAGTTTCCAGAGTCATGCATCTCTTTCCAGAATTGCAGACCGGCTTCCGGTGCTTTTTCGATGTCACCACCACTCCTGGACAACCCGGATGCGAAGACGGTCATGACCGCTTCGTTGGACTTGAGCACATCACCCGCCATCGCAACTTTGCCTTTGTAGGCGGGATTGAGAAGATCCTCCCAGTCCTTTGGCAACTCAGTGATGATATCGGTATTGACTTCGAATGTCAGGACGCCATAGTATTCGCCCCACCAGTAGCCATCGGGATCTTTGAGATCGGCGGGTATGGTGTCCCAGTCCGGTACTTTCCAGGCGGCTAACAGACCTTCTTCTTTGGCGGTCTTGGTGTAGCCGATGCCAATGTCAATCACATCTGGCGCCTGGGGACCTTTGCTGCCCTTGTTCGCTCGAATGGCTTCCAGCTCATCAGCAGATCCTGCGTCGGGGTTGAGTTCATTGATCTGCATGTTGTATTTCTTCTTGTAGGTCTCAATGATCTCGCCGTAGTTAGCCCAGTCGTGCGGTAAGGCGATGGTGGTGAGAGTCCCTTCCTTTTGAGCGGCTTTGAGCACCACATCGGGATCTGCGCTGACTGGCCAGGGGGTCGCTTCAGCGGCGGTGCCTCCACAAGAGGCTAAAGCCACAGAACCGCCAGCTAACGCCATGAGCTTGAGAAATTCACGCCGGGTGATCTCCTCGGGGCGCATTATTTTGTGTGACATCTTTTCCTCCATCATTTGATTGAGATAGGTTGTGTGGATACAAGCACATTCATCATTGTCATTGTTGTCAAAGCCACGGGGATAACCGCATCACCTCCTTTTGGGGAGAAGCCTTTTGCATTCATCTGGAATTCCCGGAATATTTTTGACCCTGACCGCATATTTTTATCAGTGTAGCATAGCAATTTTCTGCTGTCAATTAAAAATAGACAATCCATCAATCTTTCTCGGTTTCCTTCCTTTCTATTGAACGAAGCAATCGGCATCTGTATTCGTCTTGCAGAGACATCCCTGCAAGACGAATACAGGGATGATTTACTCGACCGGTATTGCCTTATAGACTTTGTCCACGTCAATCCCCTGGCGGCGGCGATAGGCGTTGAAGCCAAAGTAAATCGCGGCTGCCAGCAGATAGCAGAAGAGCATGAACAGCATCGAGGTCGCGTTCGACCAGCCGATGGCGTAGTACGGAAAATCAAACGGTGGGACGTGCGGATCCCAGAACCATTCGATCAGCAGCCAGTCCAGGAACAGGAAGAAGATGATGGCAGAGAATGTCACCAGCGGCATCTTCGCTCCTGCCAGGATGCGCTTGCCGATGTAATAAATCAACCACAAGATCACCACCGCGTTGACGATGGTGAGGGCGAACACCAGCAACGCCATGGCAACTTGCAGTGAGGGCAATCCCACCATATTCGTCAGGACGGTCAGACCATAGCGGAAGGAGAGATAAATCATATAGAGACCGCCCACCACCAGGATGACGGTCGCCAGCCACGCCAACCAGGATGGCACGTTGAATTTGGCGATCGGCGAACCTTCGAAAGTCTCTTTGCTGCGCCAGGGTAGAATCATGGCGGCGATCGCCGTGCCCAGGAAGGTGACGGCAATGACCAGGGTGGCGTCCAAGACCAGTGAGCGGAAGCCGACGACATCGAAAGCGTATAGGATCGAGACGATGATCGAGGGGATCACCATCAGCAACAACGCCGCCAGGGGTGTGCGGGTGCGCGGTTCGACATACGAAGCCCACTCCGGCAACATGCGGTCGAACGCTGCGGCGAAGATCACCCGGGTTGAGCTGAGGAATACGGTGCCCGACCAGCCAAACCACCATAAGCTCACCAGCAGCACGATCAGGAAGTGCATGAATCGGCTCTGTGTCATGAAGGCAGCGAATAGAACCGGGTAAGGCCAGAAGGGCAAGGGCGCGGGCTGATCGGTATAGCCCCAGGTGTAGTTCCAGAAGGCGCCATTGGCGTTGTTATAGAAATCCCAACCGATGCTCTTGGCAATCAGGGCGAAGAAAATCAGCGCCAGGGCGGCGGTGATGATCACGGCTGAAGCCATGCCCCAAAAGTTGCGTTTATAATCATTTGCCCCGCGCACCTCGCCGTATAGAGTTGCGCCCCAGTTAGGCCACAGGTTGAAGAAGACGATCATGGGGATGAGGAACAGGCTGGCGCTGAACGCCAGGCTCCCCAGAGGCGCCGCGACCGTTCCGGCAGCCTGTCCAGCTTCCATCGTCGCGGCATACAAATCCACGCCGGGTGATGTGCCAAAATATTTGGGCACCAGGGTGTTTAGATTGTTGATGAAGGTGGTCTGGTTGCCGATCAGGAGCAGGATGAACACCAGCGCCAGACCCACCATGCCACCCCAAAAGCAGAATTTCTGCACCCGGGCGTACCATTTCATGCCGATGGCGATGTAGACGAAGACGAGCACACACACGAGCAGCATGCCCACCAGCAGACCGCCGTTGGTGTTGGTGAACCACAAAGCTGCATTTTGCGCTCCAAGGATTGCCAGGATGGGGGTGAAGAATTCGTACACCAGCATCTGCCCGTAAAGCGGCACCCACAGCCAGAGGATGAACCACCATCCGGTGACCGACAGGATGAAGCCAATGCCCCGACCCAGAATACGGCTCTGCCAGACATAATCGCCGCCGGCGCGTGGCATGGCTGAGATCAGGCTGGCGTAGACAATCACCTCGAAGATCGTCAGGGCGCCGCCGACCACCACGGCTGTTGCCAGGTTCCCCTCAAAATAATAGCAATAGGAGAAGATGAACAAGCCCAGGGTGATCAGGTTGATGGAGAAGGTGGCGTAGATGAAGGCGTCAAACATTGACCATGAGCGCACGAGACCGCTCGCCTTCCGCACGAATAGGGTGACTTCACTCATGAGAGACCTCCTATCGAGAGACGATTTCTGCCAGCTTATGGCGTAAGCAGACAGACCTGACTGATTAGACGCGATTTTTGCTCATCCGAAGAATAGCGGTTTTCCTTCTATTTCACCTCCTCATCTGACGCTGGAATTCAACCAGGAATGAGAGACGGATACACAAGGGGGATGCACATTGCAAACAAGCTCTTCCTTGGGTTGATCATTCTCCAGCATGTCGCTTCAAATGGCATATTCTGCCTGCTTGCTGATGATGACCCTTCGATATCACCCGGCGGTCAGGATATAACTGCCGACTTTATTCGGCTTTAACTCAATCACGGCGCCTTGCAATATGCCCTGCTCATACATACTGCCGGGATTGACGCATAGGGTCTTCTTGATTTTGCGCGTTCCCTTCCCTTCGTGGATGTGACCGTGTAAGCCCAAAAGTGGTTGATATTTCTCGATGACCTCCAGCACCGCCCGGCTGCCGACCGGCACCAGCGATTGTCCGGCGTATTTCAGGCGCATATCCTTGGTCAACTCGGGGGCTTCATCCAGACCACTGCCGAAGGGCGGAGCATGTAAGTTGAATACCGCCGTGGAGGGGTTGCGCAGTTTGGGGATCATCGCCTCAATCCGCTTGAGCAGGTCTTCGTCTGATTCCTCGCGATGGGTGTCCCACGGGGTAGGGTTCGACCAGCCGGTGCTGATCATTTCATGGTGATTATCCAACTGTATGACCTTCCCCTCGGCAAGTTCGACCGTCTTGGAGGCGAGGATGGCTGAATCAACCTCAAAGACATCGTCATTTCCGGGGCAGACGAAACACCTGATACCGGTGCCTGCCAGTTTAGCATCGGCGTAATCCATCCAACGCTCCAGAGTTTTCAATACCTGTTTGACGAATAGCTCATCGGAGCGACCCGGCGTCCCGGCGATTTCAGCCACTTCATCCGGCGTGGTCACATAGGGATAATACCCCCGGTTCTGGATGGTATTGATCATCTGGTTGAGTTGCTCCTCGCCCTCCAGGATGGTCTCCTGTTCGAGCAAGGTGACCTTATAGCGATCGCTGCCCTGGGCGATGATCGGCACAATCGCTTTGCCGGTCATATCGCCTCCCAGGATCAGCGTATCTACTTCATAAAACTTAGCCCCGCTGATGAACTTCTTCCAGCAGATCTCCGAGCCGTGCACATCCGTGGCGTAGAATATCCTCATTCGCTTTTATCCTCTCCTTTTGATTAAATCGCTAACCCAGATTCATGAAATACCCGCTAAATTACGCTCGAAGCTTCTCGCCTTTGGGATCGAGCAGGACCGTTTGAGAAACCTGAGCAGGGTGAAGGCGATCGAACACCTCGATCTCCAGCATCGTCCCAATCTTTGCCAGCTCGATGGGCAGGTAGGCATAGACGATATTGCGTTTCAGCGTGAACCCATAACCACCGCTGCGCACGCGGGAGATGACTTTCTTATCCAGATAAACGGCTTCACCGCCGTAGATTGGCTGGTAGTCTTCTCCTTCGAGAACCAGGGTGCAGAGTTTATCTTTGATGCCAGCCTCCCTGGCTTTGACCAGAGCAGATTTACCGATGAAATCCGCTTTGTTCAGGTCAACGCAGAAACCTAACCCAGCCTGATAGGGATTTTCCATCGGGGTGACATCCGCGGTGAAGTAGCGATATCCCTTCTCCAGGCGTAAACAATCCAGGACTTTGTAGCCACCTACCTCCATGCCAAATTCCCGACCTGCTGCGTACAACAAATCCCAGGTGGGGAGGGCGCGCTCCCACGGCACGTACAGTTCCCAACCCAGCTCGCCCACGTAGGAGACCCGTTGAGCCAGAACCTGGACGCCATTGATGTCGATCCAGGCAGCTCTCAGGTAGGGCAGAACAGCGTTCGAGACATCGCTGGAGGTGACCTTTTCTAAGACACTTCTCGCATGTGGACCCCAGAGAGCGATGCACGCCCATTCCAGGGTGATGTCACTGACCTTTACCGGCGGGTCTTCGGGCAGGATGTGCATGCGAATCCAACCCAGGTCATTTGAGATGAATCCAGAACCGGTGATGACCCGGAAATGGTCTTCCCCCAGGCGGGTGATGGTGAGGTCGGCTTCGACCCCGCCTCGGCTGTTGAGGAACTGGGTATAGATGGCGCTGCCGGTCGGTTTATCTATGTTGCTGTCTGCCAGGCGTTGCATCAGTTGCAGGGCGCCGGGACCGATGACATCGATCTTGCCAAAGGAGGACAAATCGAACATCGCAACCCGTTCGCGGGTCGCCTCATGCTCCACCCGCAGACGTTCGAAGTAAGGCGGTTTTGTCCAGCCCCACTTGCGTTGGTCTTCGCCCATCATGCGATAAGGCTTGCCCGGTTCGCAGAAATTTACCCGCTCCCAGCCATACTTTTCGCCAAAGACCGCGCCATACTCCTGAAGGCGGAAATGAAGCGGGCTGATGCGGTGAGGGCGCGCCCATTCATATTCGTCGTTGGGGAAGCGTAAGCGGTAGTAATACTTCACGCACTCGCGGGTGCGCTCGGCGGCGTAGTCGGTTTGAGCGTAGTAATCGCCAAAACGAGTGCTGCGGAAGGCGTAGATGTCTAAATCGGGTTCGCCGGTGGTGATCCATTCTGCCATCAATTTACCGATGCCGCCCGCCCCGCCAAAGCCATTGAGCGACATGCCGCAGGCATTCCAGAAACCGCGGCAGCCCGGCATCGGTCCCAGGATGGGTTGGCAATCGGGCGTGTAGGCGCCGGGATGACAAATCAAGGCGATGATCTCCGCTTGATCCAGGAAGGGCAACCTCCGAATGGCGCCTTCCATGAGCTGTTCAAAGCGGTCAAAATCGGGTGGCAGGGCAGTGCCGCCATGTTCCCAGGGCACGCCGTCAATCCAGCGCGCTTTTGGATTTGGTTCGTATCCACCGATGACCAACCCGCCCGCCTCCTCGCGCATATAGACCAGGTTATCTGGGTCGCGCAAACAGGGGGTGTGGTGAGGAAATTCATTGCCAGGCACCGCTTTGAGGGCGATGTGCTGATGATCTACCGGGGTGGTGGGGATATGCAGACCCGCCATGGCGGCGACCCGCGGACCCCATAAGCCGGCGGCGTTGACGACGATTTCGGTCTTGATTGAGCCGTGTTCGGTGACCACCTCGGCAACCTCGCCCCTGGGCGAGAGTTTAATCCCGGTCACTCGGGTGTTGGTTTTGACCTCGATGCCCATCTCGCGCGCCAGGCGGGCGATCGAGGTGGTGGTGAGATAGGGGTCGAGGTGCCCATCTCGGGGGAGGTAGATCGCGCCATATAAATCCTTTGGGTTCAACTGGGGCATGATTTGCACCGCTTCGGTGGGCGAGATGATCTCGACTTCCATGCCGATGCCTTTAGCCCGGCTGACGCTGCGTTGCAGTTCACCCAGTTGTTCTTTGCTGGATGCCAGGCGCAGGCTGCCGACATGATTGAACAGCCCCAGCTCGCTGTAGAACTCGATGGCGTATTTGCGGAATTGCATCAGGGTTTGCGAGGTGGCAAACTGGGTGACCAAACCAGCCGCCTGGGCTGATTCGCCGCTGGCGATTTCTCCCTTCTCCAGCACGACCACATCTGTCCAACCCAATTTGCCCAAATGGTAGGCGATGCTGACTCCGTATATTCCTCCCCCTACGATGACGACTCTTGCCTGATCTCTCATATGTTGTCCTTTTGGTTGTAAATATTTAGCCGGTGTAACCCTAATGGCTCGAAACACCTAACGGTTACACCGGCTACAAAATCTTATTCGGGCGGGATTTCCTTGAAAGCGTAATCAACGTTAATGCCCCGCGCCTTCTGAGCTCGCCTCGCCAGGATATACCAGATAGCAGAGACGGCGATGATCCCGAACACGACGGTGTAAGCCAGTGTGCTGGTCAGTCCAAGCTGGTCATAGAACATGAACATCAGGACCATGATGCCGCCCAGGACGAAACCGATACCGCCAAGGATGGTGACCAGGGGGATGTTGCCAACCTTGTATTTCGCCCCAGGGGATGCTTCGTAGATTTCTTTGGCTCTGTAAGGTAGCAAAGCGCCCGCCAGGGAGGAAAAGACAAAGACATAACCGCAGGCGAACGTCACCCCAAGCGTCAGGGCTGCCCATTCTCCATAGAGATTATAGACCAGGATCACCGGTATGCTGCCGATGAAATATGCCAGGTGGGCATTGACCGGTGTGTGCCGCTTCTCACTCACCCGGCTGACCCATTCGGGCAACAATCGGTCCAGAGCCATTGCCACCATGATGCGGGTGACGCCAATGTAGCAGTTGTTCACAATCTGGAATGAGTTGAGGATGTACCCAATTCCGATCAACAGCACCACCAGCACGCTGCCGGTCATGGCGACGGCGACAATATTGGGCCAGAGCCAGAAACCCGAAATTGTGGCTTCGGGTATGCCAAGCCAGTAACCTGCGCCGGCAACCGCCAGGAATTGCGGTCCAAGCGCTCGCTCGAAAGCCAAAGCCAGGATAGCCAGCAATATGCCGGTTAAGATCAGTGAACCAACCAGGATGAATGCCTGGCTCTTGAATGAACGGGCGTCTTTAATCTCCCCGTTCTGCTCGGCGCTATAGGTCGCCCATTGGAGTGAGGTCCAGGCGATTGGCGCGACCAATAGGGTGGCTAACCAACCGAAAGGTGGATTGAGATCCACACCTGCCGCGGTCGTAGCGGCAAGCGCTTTCTCATAGAAGTTGGTTGTGCCGTCGATGGCAAACGCAAACTGGTCTATGCGCTGAGCAAACTCAGCCGGTGTTGTTGCGAAGAGAACGACCAGCATGACTGCGAAGGCAATTAGAATGCTGTAGAACATGACATATTGGAATTTGACGTAGTTCTTGAAGCCGCTCACCAGCAGCCACATCGCGGCAGCAGCGTTGATGATGCTGACGATAATTGTCCCCCAGGGGGTGGTGAACCAGACCCCCAGGCTGGATAATGTGGCATTTTGGAGCACAGCGCCCAATCCCAGGAACAGGGAGGCAAACCCGAGGTTGGAGAGCAGCCAGCCAGAAAGAGCCACCCATTGCAAAATCCAGATCACAAAGCCAGACATCAGCACGGTGAAGGCGAAACCGCCGCCAAAGACACGGCTTTGGAAGACATAATCGCCGCCCGTGCGGGGCAAGGCTGTGGAAAGCCATACGTATGCAAAAGCGATCGGGATCTCGAACAGGGTGGCTAGTAAAATCCCCCAGAACATAGACCCTCCAGGAAGTGCGCCTGGAGCCCATAGATAGGTCCATGGGAAGATCAGACCCATGGTCAAAATGTTGTAAATAAAGGCGGAGTAGGGAGACATCACCCGAACCAACCCGGAGGCTTTTCGAGTGAAAACTTCGGCGGATGCGGTTGCTGTAGCCATCTTAATCGTCCTCCAAAATTTGATTTGCTGAACTAATCCATATCTCCTTGGTTGTTGAAAGACTTTGTTGCATGTTCGGGTGATTTGCTCTGACTGTTTACCTCCTTCCAGGTGTATCCAACTATCCGCTCGTCATCTGATAG
>FWPV01008483.1_pt1 | contig 17970 bp, 11 predicted proteins | sample 2228371 | NCBI WGS metagenome assembly FWPV01 (sample SAMEA103939776, study PRJEB20133) | metagenome | reverse complement strand
TACTATTTCATTAATTCTTGGAAAACGGTTAAGTTTGCCTGTCACCCATTCCAGTCGCCGGAGCGCCGGATTGATGTATTTTTTGTACCATTCCTTTTTCTTGTGAAGGGTCAGATTGCCGTATGCGCCGAGCGCCTGCATCAGGCGCTGACATGCGCAGTAGTAAAAGCGGGTAAATCCGGCGTCTTCTCTTCCGGTTTTATTGCAGTAATAGAGATATAATCCGTCGCGTTGGTTTTCGTCAATCCACGAACAATAGGGATCGAAAAGAAGAGAGGCGGCGTCGTATTCCGGCGGGCCCAGCCGCGCACCCTGGAAATCAACCATTCTTACGCAGCCGTTATGCAATATTATATTTTCCGATTGAAAATCGCGATGAATTACCGTTTTCGGAAGTCCTGCGCAAAAAGCCGCCGCTTCCGTTCTTTCTCTCTCCCATGCCTTATCCGGAAAATTTCCTAAACCGAAGTATCCGGTTACGCAGTAATTCGCAAAATAGGAGCTTTCCCACATAAATGTCTCCATATCCATTGAACGGCCGGCGATTACGGGAAGAGACGCCGCTCCGGAATACTGCCATCCGACAAGAGCGTCGAGGCTTAGACGGTAGGCGGCGTCTGTTTTGTCCCGGTCCGAGGCGAAGGTTTCGCAATAACGTTTGAGCGTCACGGAACCCAGGTCCTCCTCTAAAATAAGGCTGTTTGACGGATCATAAGCGAAAATCTCCGGAAGAAGCCCTTTTATCCCGGGAAGGTCGCATCTTCCGATCGCCAGAAACCTCTCCCAGTCCTCGTCGCCGCTGTCCCATACGACAAGTATATAAGAATTACCTGCATGCCTGATACGCAGAAAGCACCTCTGTGAAGCGGCCCTGCCTGCAATCTCCGCAATCCCGTCGGCCGGATCGAACCCAGGCAATACCCGTCTGCAGAAATCGATCTGAGACAACGTCAGAATAATAGTTTCACTCATCAAACCCCATCTCCCCCCAGGGTGTAAGTATAATGTTCCGTAGCGGCCGGTCCGGTCCCCCGGTTACTCCGGGAAAAGTGACGGTTCGTTCGATCCTTTCGGCAGGCTCGAACCTCTTATCGCCTATCCAGCAATAATCACCCAATAAGCTAATCCGTTCCCGACCCCATTCTAACGGATAACAGCTTCTGGCCCCTGGATCGAGCAGAAGATTTCGGGGAAGAGCGATATCCAGTTTCCCGTCGATAATGTCGAAATGAGCATGGGCAAGCGCCTTAATACTCCCGATATCGCGCCAGTAGCCCGAATCAATAATACCCACAGAAACGGCCATTCCGCAACCGATTGCTCGGCGCCATACCGGAACTATCGAAAAATCATCGGGTTTTATAATATTCAGGAATTCTCTCCGGTATAAAGTAATACCTATAAAATCGGCTGTAGCAAAACTGCCGTGATTATCAGTAACATCTTTAGCAGTGCCGAGATAATGCAGGTTTTCAGGATTATATACTATTGTTCCGGTACCGCTATTATTCTTCCACGCAAGTAGTCTGCAGCAATCATTAGACTTCTCGAAAGAGGATATATGCTTACCGATATCGAATCGGGCAACGATATCCACATTAGAAATAATAAATGTATCGTCTTCCATAAGAAACTCCCCGTCTAAATGTAGAGCTCCGCCGGTTCCTCGTATTGCAGGTGTTTCGTGGAAAATTTCGAACGGAAAAAAGGAAGTTTTACGATACTCCATAATTCTGTCGAAAAAGTAATGAGCATTTACTCCTATTGCATGTACCCCACATTTGTTAATAAAAGATAAGGAATGGTGTAATAAGGGGTAGCCTGCAAGAGGTACAAGCGCCTTAGGAATATAATCGGTAAGAGGTTGCATCCTCGTACCGAATCCGGCTGCAAGAATAAATCCTCTCATTTTTTGCTTCTTTTTATTTTTTTGTCGTCAGTGAAAGTTCTTTCCCTATACTTCCCTATACTTAATGCTAACCGTCAAATTTATCATAATACTCCGCCAGAATGTATATTTTATTTCTTCAATATGAAATCCTTCGGAAAAGTTTTTTTAAAATTATATAAAGCCTCCTGATATTTCTTTATAACGGAGCGGCATTTTTTGTGAATATAATTATTGTCGGTGCTGGAGTAGTGGGATATAGTCTGGCCGAGCATCTGAGCAGGCAGGGTCATAATCTATCGGTCATCGAAAAATCATCCCATTTATGTGAGGAGATAAACGCCAAACTTGACGTTATTACCGTTAACGAAAACGCTTTGAATCCGAACGCTCTCGAAAAGGCGGGTATAAGAGACGCCGATATGATCATAGCCGTTACCCCAAACGACGATACCAATCTTGTCGTATGCAATTTTGCCATGCAGTACGGCGTACCGCAACGAATCGCACGCATCCGTACTCTAAAACAGAATGACATGCAACACCCGCTCAGCCTTGCATCCATAGGGGTAACTCATGTAATAGAGCCTGAAGTGGAAGTGGTCGACAATATTATTAAATATGTCGAATTGCCTGGCGTAACCGAAGCGGAAAACATTCAATGGGGAAACGTGTATCTGCGCGGCTACCGTATTACCGAAGACATGGTAATCGCGGGAAAAACTCTTATCGAAACGAATGAGCTTACAAAATCATCCCATATCCTTATAGTTCTTATTGTACGCGACGGTAAAGCGATTCTTCCTCACGGAAATGAGGTGATCCGTCCCAAAGACGAGATAATTGCCGTCATGAGGGAAGATTCTCTGCCTCAGTTCCGCGAACTTATAAATCAGCCGTCGGTAAAACTTAAGAAACTGGTTGTCTACGGCGACACGATCGAGGCAATAGAGCTTGCAAAAAGAGTAAAAGAGCTTACCGATAGGACTATCCTGGTGGATCCAAACGAAGAGCACGCCCAATATGCAGCTTCGGTTCTTCCCGACGCCGAAGTGCTTTTGGGCGATTGTACGGGCGTTGAAATGCTTCAGGAGGTTGGAGTCCGCGACGTCCCGTTTTTTATCGCCGTCGGAAGCGACTCAGAAGACAATATTATGTCGTGCCTTCTGGCAAAAGCCGAGGGCGCAAAAAGGGTTATTGCCGTAAGCAACAACCGGCGCCACAGCAAACTTTTTATATCTCTGGGTATCGACCACGTAATCAACCCCAATACCATTACGGTTCAGACAATCATGCGAAATATCATAAGGGTGCCTATTGCGTCGCTTCTTTTGCTGAAAAGTGTAAATGTGCAGGTCACCCGTTTCACCATAGGCCCGAAAAGCGCCGTAATAAATCAGCCGATAAAAAAAATCGGAACTCAGATAAAACGCTCGATAATTATAGGGAGTGTGCTCCGCGGAGAAGAGCTTATAATTCCCTCAGGCGATACGGTTCTTCAGGAAAACGACGAAGTGCTTGTGTTGTCTCACCCTTCAGACACAAAAGAGGTGGGAAAGCTCTTCAAATCAACCGAAGCTCTCTGAGATGTAATATATTAACTTAAATAAAACGCTGGGAAACCCGAGGACTGATGAATATAAGCTTCATTAACTACTCACTGGGAAAGCTTCTGCAGCTTCTTTCTTTCTTTATGGTAATACCAGGCCTGATAGGGTTTTTCGAGGCCGACCACAATTCCCTTATAAGTATTATAGGCGACGTCAGGGTTTCAGGCTTTCTTATTGCGATTCTGCTGTCCTTTGTTTTTGGAACGATTCTGACACTGCTGTCTCATAAAAATCAGAACGAACAAACGATAAGGGAAGGATTCGCGATAGTTACTTTCGGATGGCTGCTTCTAAGCCTTTTCGGCAGCATACCGTTATTTGTTTATTTCCTTGCCGGGTGCGGAGAAATGAATGTTACGTCATGCTGGAAATGCTTTACGGATGCATTTTTCGAGATCATGAGCGGTTTTACGACAACCGGAGCGACCGTAATAACGGATATCGAACGGCTCCCTTCGGGTATCCTTTTCTGGCGCAGCATGAGCCACTGGCTCGGCGGAATGGGAATAGTAACCCTCGGGCTTGCGATCTTTCCGGCCTTCGGCGTGGCCGCCTATCAGCTTTTCAGAGGGGAGGTACCAGGCCCCACCGCCGAGAGGCTTAAGCCTACGATGTCTCAGACCGCAAAAGTTCTTTGGGGCGTATATGCCGCGCTTACTCTGGTCGAGACCCTGCTTCTCAAAGCCGGGGGTATGTCATGGCTCGAAGCTTTCTGTCATGCTTTCGGTACCATGGCGACAGGCGGATTCTCCACCCGCAACGCTTCGATCGGAGCTTTCCGCAGCGCCTATATCGAGTGGGTCGTGATCGTATTTATGTTCCTTGCAGGAATGAATTTCATGATTCATTATAATCTTATATTTTTCGGAAAATGGGACAGTCTCTTCAACAATCAGGAATTCCGTTTCTATTTCTTCATAATTGTGGGATGTGTACTTTTCTGTTCGGCAATGCTCCGTTTTGAAGGCGTTGCGGATAAGGACGAGGCGTTAAGAAGTTACCGTCATACAACTCTGAGCGACGAGGCCGTGAACGTCAAAATAAACGAAGAGAAGGAGAAAGTTTCGGATTTCGGATCAAACCTTCGCCATACGGCTTTTCAGGTTGTTTCTATAATTACGACCACCGGTTACTGTACTGCCGATTTCGATATATGGCCAGGTGTGATCCGGTTGCTTTTTGTGGTCTTGATGTTTTTCGGCGGATGTGCGGGTTCCACTGCAGGCGGAATGAAGATGGTAAGGATAATGGTCGTCATCAAGTCCGCTCTTAGAGAGCTGCAGTCGATGATCCGGCCGCGCCAGATAATTACGCTAAGAATAGCCGATAAAGTCATAGACGAAAAACAGACGCGTTCTATAGTGGGTTTCTTCGTAACGTTTCTACTTTGTACAGTAATGTTCTCTCTGATCATGTCTCTTATGATCCCCGATTTTTCCACCGCGGTAACGTCCGTTATCGCCACAATCTGTAATGTGGGTCCCGGGTTATCGGGAGTAGGGGCGACGGAGAATTACAGCTGGATTCCCAGCGCGGGGAAATGGGTTCTTTGTCTGTGTATGCTTCTCGGAAGGCTCGAAATTTATACCGTATTGATTGCCGTTGCGCCGGCGTCATGGAGAAAATAGTATCCGGTTTTCGTTTTTAACGCCGGTTAAAAGAAGAATCAAAGAACCGTAGGAAAACACATTTTGTATATTTGGAATTTAAACGCATATTTTTTACTTTTATGCGAAGGGATTTATATGGCTCGTGAAAGACTTTTTATTATTCATGGAACCGGCCCGGATGCTGTGGGGCTTGTAGGAAAGATAACGTCGGAAATAGCCGCTCATAAAGGTAACATAGTAGATCTTCGTCAGGATGTTCTGCACGGATTGTTTATTCTCTATGCTGTTGTCGACCTTTCGGAATCAATACTGCGTACGGAAGAATTTTCGGGAATAATAAAGCAGCTTGGCGAAGATACGGGTCTAACGCTTCAGGTGGAAAAATATAATCCGATTGCACGTAACCCGGATAAGAAGAATATGCTTCTTATACTTGTCGGCGCCGATAAAATAGGAATCATAGCGTCCATTTCCCAGCTACTCGGAAAGTACGGAATCAATATCGAATTCGCACGAAATATAGGCAGAGAGGGCGTATTCCTTATGGAACTCATGACCGATATAAGCTCATGTTCTCTGCCGATTGACAATATCAAATCTACCGTCTCCAATCTTATGTCGCCCATGGGCATCAAGGCGCTGTTTCAGACCGAAGACGTTTTCAATAAAAAAAAGAGGGTTATTCTTTTCGATATCGCCGCTAACCTCATGGACGAAAAACAGCGAACGGAGATAATCAATCAGGTCTCGCTGGATGCGGAAGACCTGAAACGGCTTTGCTCCGACAAAAGCTTCCGTTTGATTGCTCAGCGGCTCGAAGGAATGCCGTTTGCCTTGTATGAAGCCGTAATTAATTCGGTGCAGGCGACGCCGGACACGGTCGAATTGCTGCAGACTCTTAAAATTATGGGATACGTCATATGTCTGATTGCTCCAGCTTCCACTCTTTTTCTCGAGAATCTTTCGGCAAGAATCGGTATAGACTACAGTTTCGGCGTTCCTTACGAAGTCGACGACGACTCGCAAACGTTTACCGGTTCAATAGAAAGCGGATTTTCCGGTATCGACCGCAGGCAATGTTTCGAAAGGATACTATCGGCGGAAAGAATTTCTCAAGACGATGTTACTGTAATAAACTCATGGCCTGCGTGTTCCCTGCCCGGAATCCATCCGGTGTTTGATATCGGAACCGTCATTGATCTTTACAACAAGCATGGCATTTCGAAGGAAAGACTCAACGGTCTTATTGCAAGTTTCGGCGCGGCGGGTACCGCATGAAAGAATACCATTTTCCAACGGTATTTTCTCCCCGCCGTTTCAGGAGAATCGTTTTATGAAATCGGATCTCGAGATTGCACGCGAGGCTGAAATTTGTCCTATCGCCGACATTGCCGCCGGAATAGGTCTTACTGAAAACGACATTATTCCCTATGGTAAATATATTGCTAAACTTCCGGTTAGTCTATTGACCGCGCTGAACGACAGGCCCGACGGCAAACTGATTCTGGTCACCGCGATGACCCCGACTCCCAAGGGCGAAGGGAAAACCACCACAACCATCGGGCTTGGACAGGCTCTCCGGGCAATCGGGAAGAGAAGCATAATTGCTATACGGGAACCGTCTCTCGGGCCATGTTTCGGCGTCAAGGGCGGAGCGGCCGGCGGGGGCTATTCGCAGGTGTTGCCTATGGAAGCAATAAATCTTCACTTTACAGGTGATATTCATGCCGTAACCTCTGCGCATAATCTTCTGGCAGCCGTCGTCGACAATCATCTTCACCAGAAAAACGCCCCCCAACTGAATGCCCGGAAAATTCTATGGAAGCGGGTTATCGATATGAACGACCGTTCTTTACGGAGCATAATCGTCGGCCTTGAAGGCAGAGGCGCCAACGGAGTGATGCGTGAAGACGGTTTCGAAATCACCGCCGCTTCCGAAGTTATGGCCATACTATGTCTTGCCGCGAATCTTACCGACCTCAAAACAAAACTTGGAAAAATTATTGTAGGTTACAACGATTTCTCTCAACCTGTAACCGCGTCGGATCTTGGTGTTCACGGAGCAATGGCCGTGCTTCTTAAAGACGCGATCTTACCTAATCTGGTTCAATCGATCGAAGGGACGCCGGTTTTGGTGCATGGGGGACCGTTTGCAAATATTGCTCATGGCTGCAATACTCTTATAGCGACCAGAACGGCTTTAAAGCTTGGTGATTATGTGGTCACAGAAGCCGGGTTCGGCGCGGACCTTGGAGCGGAAAAATTTTTCGATATCAAATGCAGAATCGGTAACCTGACTCCTTCTGCTGCTGTACTTGTCGTCACCAGCAGGGCAGTTGCCCTTCATGGAATAGAAAATGTAGAGAAGCATATAGAAAATATCGGTAAATTCAACGTGCCGGTGATTGTGTCGATAAACCGTTTTGCGGACGACGACCATAACGAACTGCTTTCGATCCGGAATGAACTGGAAAAACGTAAAATAAAAGCGGCCATTACCGATTTCCGTGAAAGCGGAGGCGCCGGTGGTCTGGAGCTTGCCGAAAAGGTCTGCGAATTGTGTTCGGTTGCGCCGCGATTCTCTTTTCTTTACGATACGGAAATGCCTCTTACGGCAAAAATCAAGAGAATCGCAACCGAAATATACGGCGCTTCCGATGTGGAATTTTCGACGTCTGCAAAAAGAGACTTCGAACGTCTCGAAACATTGGGGTTCGGAAATCTTCCCGTGTGTATTGCAAAGACGCCGGCGTCACTGTCGGATAACCCTAAACTTACGGGACGGCCGCGTAATTTCACTATAACCGTCACCGGCGCTAGAGTCTCGGCAGGCGCGGGGTTCGTTGTAGTTTACACAGGGGAGATTATGACTATGCCCGGCCTTCCGCGGAAACCAGCCGCTTTGAATATCGATATCGATGAAGAGGGGAATATTACCGGGCTTTTCTGAAAGAAAGGATTAAAATATCGGAAAAAAATCTTCTTTTGATGGTATAGGTTTACCGAACGGATATTATTTTTCTCCGTGCTCTCCGTGTTCTCCGCGGTGAAAAAATTATAATAAAAAATGAATATTGACAAATAACATCCAATTATACTCTTATCTTCGTGCCCTTCGTGTCCTTCGTGGTTATAATATTCATATCTTAACTTCCGCGTCAACCTCTGTGGTAAAAGAAAAAGATATAAACTGATCCGAATGCCTGGAGGTGCCTTCTGACCTCACCCCTTACCCCTCTCCCATGGGGAGAGGGGTAATTGACTATTATCTTATGAGTTCACTGAACGGATACGTTTACTGGATTTAGATGGATAGACTTACTGAAAGGATGCATACAAACTTGCTTCAAACATTCACTACGAAAATAAAAAAAGCCTCCGTCCTTACGACAGAGGCTTATAATATAAAACAAATTCTTTCTTCAGCCGCCCATTCTGGCAAGGATGGGAGCAAGGATCAACGAAACGACGCTAAGTAGCTTGATAAGAATATTCAATGCGGGCCCTGCGGTGTCTTTGAAAGGATCTCCTACAGTGTCGCCGATAACCGCCGCTTTGTGAGTATCGGATCCTTTACCGCCGAAAGCTCCCCCCTCTATGTGCTTTTTGGCATTATCCCAGGAACCACCCGCGTTTGCCATAAAAAGCGCCATCATTACTCCCGATACTGTCGCTCCGGCAAGAAGTCCGCCCAGCATCTCTTTTCCGCCGAACGGTAAAAATCCTACAACTATCGGCAGGAGAACAGTCATAAGGCCGGGAACTATCATCTGTTTAATGGCGGCCGCAGTGGCGATGTCTACGCATTTTGCGTATTGGGCTCTTGCAGTACCCTGAAGGAGTCCCGGAATCTCACGGAACTGGCGGCGAACCTCTTCGATCATAGCGAAAGCCGCTTTTCCTACCGCGCTCATTGCATAGGAGGAAAACAGGAAAGGATACATCGCTCCGATAAGAAGTCCCGCGGTTGCATTGGGTTTGGTTATATCGATTCCCGAAAGTCCGACAGTTTCACGATAAGCCGCAAAAAGAGCAAGAGCCGTAAGCGCCGCAGAACCTATTGCAAAACCTTTACCGATAGCAGCAGTAGTGTTTCCTACCGCATCCAGTTTATCGGTGCGTTTACGCACTTCTTTTTCAAGTTCCGCCATTTCGGCTATTCCGCCTGCGTTATCCGCAATAGGGCCGTAAGCGTCAACCGCGAGCTGGATTCCGGTGGTAGCAAGCATACCTACCGCCGCAAGAGCCACGCCGTACATACCGGCAAGGTGGAAAGCGACGATAATAGCACCTGCAAGGAAAAGAGTAGGAAGCGCCGTCGAGACCATTCCGTTGCTTAGTCCCGCGATGATATTCGTGGCCGGGCCGGTTGTGGAAGCCTCGGCAATTTTCTTTGCAGGATTCTTCGACTCGGCCGTATAATATTCGGCAAGCATACCGATGGCTACTCCCGCGATAAGCCCTGCTATTGTGGCCCAGAAAATTCCGGCCGAAGTATAGGTTGCTCCTGTAGCGCTTGTAAAAGTCGCCGGGGCAAATTTCTGAATCACAAAATACGAAACTATAGCCATTGCTATTGCCGCTCCGAAGGTTCCCATATTCAAAGCGGTCTGAGGATTACCCCCCTCTTTTGTCCGCACCAGAAAAGTCCCAAGGATCGATAGTATGATTCCCACCCCTGCAAGGATCAGCGGCAGTGTAACGAGGCTCATCTGTCCGGCTGCGGCGCCTATTACCATCGTTCCTATAATGGATCCCACATACGACTCGAAAAGATCCGCCCCCATACCGGCTACATCGCCTACGTTATCACCGACGTTATCGGCGATAGTGGCGGGGTTTCTCGGATCGTCTTCCGGTATGCCGGCTTCGACCTTACCCACAAGATCAGCGCCCACATCCGCGCCTTTCGTATAGATTCCGCCTCCAACGCGTGCAAAAAGCGCTATAGAGCTTGCTCCAAGCGAAAATCCGGTCACTATCGGCAGCACCGTACTTTTTACCACCGCAGGATCCGAAGCATTGGGTAGAAGTTTCGATACAACAAGAATAGAGAGCCCCAGACCGAAAAGGCCAAGGCCTACCACACACATTCCCATAACCGAGCCACCTGCAAAAGCTACTGCCAGAGCCTGAGGCAGACCTTTACGTCCGGCATTGGTCGTGCGTACATTGGAAGCGGTTGCAACCCGCATTCCGAAATAACCGGCCAACGCGCTGCAGAAAGCACCGAAAATAAAGGCAACGGCGACGAACTTTACGGCGCCGGCATTTATAAACGCAAGAAGTATCGCGACGCAGACGACAAAAATCGAAAGCATCTTGTACTCGCGTGACAGAAAAGCCATTGCGCCTTCGCTAATGGCCTTTCCTATCTCTTTCATCTTCTCGGTTCCAGGATCCTGCCTGTTGATCCATGATGTTTTCCATAGAGCAAAGAGCAACGCAATAACGCCGGCTCCCATTGCAACGTAAAGATACGTAAGGTTCATATACCCTCCTCATGTTGAAAAAAAATGAATGATTCAGCCAAACGGTTGAAGGATTTATAGATGTCGAAGGATTTATCGATTGACAAAATTGACACCGAACTCTTTTCCGTAAAAAAGATCAGGGACAACCTTTATTTAAAAGATATCTAATATATATTCTCTATATTTTGCGAATCAATAGTTATGGTTCGTGAAGCGGATGGAGAGGTGGATATAATCGAATTAATAATTAAACGTAATATTGTTTCGACGTTTCCTGTAGGAATGTTTCCTGGAGGTAAGAGTATATATCAGCAGAAGCACTTCATCGCTTTCTTTTCCGGCGTTATAATTTATTTTATTTGTTTACTATGCTTTCGACCACACAAACGGATATGTCTTTACTCTCTTCCGACAACGAGCCGGATATTGCGGGACGCGCGGCAAGGTCGGGTGCCGCGATGTTTATTGCAAAAGCTTTCCGGTTCGGTTTTTTATTAATTGTAAATATCATACTTATAAATCTTCTTCTCCCGGCCCATTTCGGGATGATGCGGTATGTTATGCTCGTTGTGGGTATTGCCGGTCTTCTCAACGAAATGGGTTTAACGACTGCGATCGTCCAGAAGGAACACCTCGAGAGAGAATATCTCTGGTCGCTTTTCTGCATAAGTTCACTCTGGGGAGTGGGTCTTTATGGAACGATCTTTTTTATGGCCCCCATAATTTCCCGATACTTTGCCGTGCCTGAATTAACTCCAATGTTACGGGTAGGTGCGATAATTATTCCGGCAGGAGGAGTGTCGGCCGTTCAGCGGGCAATACTCAGAAGAAATATGGAATACGGAAAACTTGCGCTCATAGAAATAACGGCCGCTGGAGTGTCGGCTGTTGTTTCAGTAGCAATGGCCATTTCGGATTTCGGGGTATGGGCTCTTGTTACAGGGTATCTTTCGTTCGAAGCTGTAATAAGCATAGCGGTGTTTTTTATATGCAGAATCGGAGTTTTTCCCCTTAAGCCTTTCGGCGCCTTAAGACCGTTTATCTTTTTCGGAATTGCAATCGTGATTTCACGTATTACAGACTATATAGTTTTCAATATGCCTTTTTTTCTTATAGGTAAATGGATCGGAAAAGAGGGACTCGGTCTTTTCAGTGTGGCCCGCGATCTGGCGGTATTTCCTCAGGCTGCAATAAACGCTATTCTCGCCAATGTAATACTGTCTGCTTTTTCGAGAATTCAGAACGATGATGAAAAGACGGCGTCTGGTTTCAGTAGCCTTCTGATTTTCGGTTCAGTTCTCACCTTGCCTCTTCTGCTTATAATGGGAATAATGCCCAAGCAACTTCTGCAGGTGATATGCATTCTCAAAAACGAAAGCGTCTGGATAGAGGCCACTCCTTTTCTTCGGTGGCTCTCCCTTATGGGAATAACCTATGTTTTTACAACCTTTCCGAATTCAGTCTGGCTTGCCCGTGGAAAAGTAATCGAATCCATTGCGGTTTCGGCGGCCGGCGCCTGTGTAATAGTGTTTGCCGTGGCAACAGGAAAACGTTGGGGATTGGACGGAATCTGTATAGCTTTGTTTCTCCAGGAAATAGCTGTTTTTTTCCCGTATGTTTTTGTAAATTATCTTCTGACAAATATTCCCGTCGCCCTCTTCCTTTCCTCTCTGGTTCCGTCGGTCGTGGCCGGCGCCGGAATGGCCGCAGTTTTATTTTTAACACAATTACTGATACCAAAAGATTTGCCGGGCCGCCATCTTGTAGTTCTTATTACCGGCTGCTTTGCCGGAATTACGGCTTATACTATTATTCTTTTTCTGTTTTTCCGTTCTTCGTTACATAAGGTCCGCAGGATGATGATTATGGCAATACCTTACCTGCGTCGGAAAGATTAGGATATGTTTTTTTTACTCCGTGAAGTTCAGCCGCATAGAGGTTTTTTCTACCATCGATTCTTTCCCAAAACATATCTTTATTAACCGGATATTATCAAAACTTAGGGATAGCCGGGCTTGCATATTACAATCGGAAAGAGGAGAAAGAATATGAATAAAAAGGGCCCCGTTATTGATAATGAAGCAAAAAACAGGATTGCCGCATTACAACAGGCGGTAGGACAGATCGAGAAACAGCACGGTAAAGGGGCGATAATGCGGCTTGGCACCGCAAGCCTCGAGGCCGATATTCCGGTTATTCCTACGGGTTCGCTTTCTCTCGATCTTGCACTGGGTGTGGGCGGTTTTCCGAAGGGCAGGATTGTGGAAATATTCGGTCCCGAGTCTTCGGGAAAAACCACTCTTGCACTTCATGCAATAGCAAACGCCCAGAAGCAGGGGGGTGTTGCGGTGCTTATCGATGCCGAGTATGCCTTCGATGCAGTATATGCCAGGAATCTTGGCGTCGATATCGACAATCTGCTCGTTTCCCAGCCTGATACCGGAGAACAGGCGCTCGAGATTGCAGACACGCTTGTACGCAGCGGGGCCATCGATGTTATTGTAGTCGACAGCGTCGCGGCTCTCGTCCCGGCGGCTGAAATAGAAGGCGATATGGGCGACAGTCACATGGGGCTTCAGGCAAGACTCATGTCGCAGGCTTTACGGAAACTGACAGGCATACTGGGCCGTTCCAAAACCTGTCTTATTTTCATCAATCAGTTACGGATGAAAATAGGAGTGATGTTCGGAAATCCCGAGACTACCACAGGCGGCAATGCTCTCAAGTTTTATTCGTCGGTTAGGATCGATATACGCCGTATTGCGTCGATTAAAAACGGCGAAGAGGTGGTTGGTAGCCGTACCAGGGCAAAGGTAGTGAAAAACAAGGTGGCCCCGCCGTTCCGCGAGGCAGAGTTTGATATACTTTACGGCAAGGGCATATCCTTCGAAGGGGACGTGCTCGACCTGGCGGTGCAGCTTGACATTGTAGAAAAAAGCGGGGCATGGTTCTCGTACAAGGGCGAAAGAATCGGTCAGGGACGCGAAAAGGCGCGCGATTTTCTTGCCGAAAACCGCGATCTGCTTACGGAAATCGAACAGCAGATTCGCCGGAAAAGCGCTTCGAGACGACCCGTGGTTATCGATCAGCCGGCGGAGGAGGAAGAAGAGCCGGAAGACCTCAACTGATCGATCGTACGGGCGGTTATATGCAGCTTTATAATTAATTGACAATTTTAACTTCAACCGTTTTTTATTTAATATGAAAACATGCGGAGAAATACGTAAGGATTTCATTGATTTTTTTGTGCGTCACGGTCATCGTTTCGTTCCGAGTTCTCCTGTTGTGCCGCAGAACGATCCTACGCTTCTGTTTACAAATGCAGGTATGAATCAGTTCAAGTCGATCTTTTTAGGCGACAATCCGCAGAACCTTACACGGGCCGCGAATTCGCAGAAATGTATGCGGGTATCGGGCAAACACAACGACCTCGAGGCCGTGGGACGCGACCACTACCACCATACCTTTTTCGAAATGCTCGGAAACTGGTCTTTCGGCGATTATTATAAAAAAGAGGCGATTCGGTGGGGCTGGGAGCTATTAACCGAAGTCTGGCGTCTGCCCAAGGAGAGGCTCTTTGTAACCATCCATACTTCTGACGATGAAGCCGAAGAGTTGTGGAATACCGAGACCGACGTCGACAGACGCCGGATAATGCGGTTCGGCGACAGGAGCAATTTCTGGGAAATGGGCGAGACCGGTCCATGCGGCCCCTGTTCGGAGATCCATTACGACACCGGAGACCTTTCCACTCAGGAGGCTACCTGGGCCGATCCGGTTGCAGGCGTCAATGGTGAAAATGCGCGTTACAGGGAGCTGTGGAATCTGGTGTTTATTCAATACAACAGAGAAAAAGACGGGACCCTCAAACCGCTGCCCAGCAAACATGTTGATACGGGAATGGGGTTCGAAAGAATATGCGCGGTTATTCAGGGTGTGGATTCTAATTACGATACCGATCTCTTTTCTCCTATTATCCGTCAGACCGAACTTATGTGCGGCAGGACATACGATAGCGGAGATGCGGGAACGCCTTTCAGGGTTATCGCCGACCATATCCGGGCATTGACATTTGCAATCACCGACGGTGCTTTTCCTTCGAACGAAGGCAGAGGATATGTGCTCCGGAGGCTTCTGCGCCGCGCTTACAGGTTTGGTCGAGAAATCGGCTTCAGGGAACCGTTTTTATACAAACTGGTCTCTGTAGTAACAGAGGTTATGGGGGAGGCCTTCCCGGAAATACGACAGCGTCGTGAATTTGTCGAAGAGGTTATAGCCGCAGAGGAGGAAAGGTTCGGCTCGACACTCGAACAGGGCATAGAAAAGTTTTCGATAATGATCGATGGCGCAAGACAAAGAGGAGTAAATAAACTTTCAGGAAACGAAGTGTTTACTCTTTACGATACATTCGGATTTCCGATGGATCTTACACGCCTCATGGCTGCAGAAAAAGGTTTCTCCATCGACGAAGCCGGATATGAAGCTCTGATGGAACAGCAGAAAAACCGCTCCAGGGAGGCTCAAAAAAATGACAATGGTCTCTCCCCCGAAGGGTGGGTTGAACTAAGAAATACATGTGGAACCGAATTCATCGGATACGAAACGGAATCGTGTGAGGTTAATGTATGCCGTTACAAAATAACGGATGAAGAAGACGGGGTAAGCAAACTTTTTATTATTCTCGACCGCACCCCTTTTTATGCCGAGTCAGGAGGTCAGGTCGGCGACCGCGGAGCACTGCTTCTGCCCGACGGAAGAGAGCTATCTGTTGAAGATACATTGAAATGGAACGACCTTGTGGTTCACAAGGCGTCTGCGCGGTTTCCGGTGGGACGGCGGTTATTGCTCAAAACTCTTGTTGCAAAAGTAAACCATGAGGAACGTTCCGCGACAATGCGCAACCATACCGCGACCCATCTTCTGCAGGCTGCGTTAAGAAAAATACTGGGAAATCATATCCAGCAGGCGGGGTCGAAGGTTGAGCCTTCCGGCCTGCGGTTCGATTTCACCCATTTCAAGGCCCTCAGCCGTGATGAAATCAATACCGTGGAACGTCTGGTAAACGAATGGATACTTGCCGACATGCCCGTTGCTACGGCAATCAGTAAGCTCGAAGAAGCCAAAGCCTCGGGCGCGACGGCGCTTTTCGGAGAGAAGTACGGGGAATATGTAAGGGTTGTCGCGGTCGATGATATAAGTAAAGAACTTTGCGGAGGAACCCATGTTTCGGCGACAGGAAATATCGGACTTTTTCATATTACGTCGGAAAGCAGTATTTCCGCCGGCGTAAGGAGGATCGAAGCCGTCACCGGGCTCCGCTCTCTCGATTATCTTATTAGTAAAGAAAAGATCGTTTTGTCGCTTACCGGTTTGCTTAAAGTGGCCGAAGACAAGCTGTTCGAGCGGACAAGCGCCCTTGCCGAAAACGTAAGAAATCTCGAACTGCGGATGGAAAAATTGACTGCGGAGAAGTCGGCATCGGCCGTCGACTCGCTCTTCGACGAAGCGCTGAAAAACGGGGGCGCTTTCCCCTGGCTGGTGCGTAACCTTGGCGAAATGGAAAAGAGCGCTTTTGTCAGAATCGCCGACGCCGTAAGCGACAGAATCAAAAAAGACAATATAGAAACGATGGTAATCGTCATTGGCGCTAAAGTAGAGGGAAAAGCGCTCTTTGCGGCCGGAGCCGGTGTGGGCGCGGTAAAGAAATACGGAATTCACTGCGGCGAACTTGTAAAGACAGCGGCGCAGAAGGCAGGCGGAGGCGGCGGCGGAAGTCCTGTAAGGGCCCAGGCCGGCGGAAAGGACCCTTCCAAAATCGCCGAGGCTCTTGCGACAATAAGTGAAATTCTTTCGTCCAGAGCATCAAGGGTATGAAAACCGCCGTACGCGACATGATATACGGCAAAGTATCGGCCGGGAAACGCCAGTACTGGGTGCTTCTCGATCCGGACGACTTTACTATAGAAAAAGCGGCCGAGATAGCAAAAGAGTCAGAATCAGCCGGCGCCGATGCTTTACTTGTAGGAGGAAGTCTGCTGCATTCCGGCAATTTCGACTCATTTGCGGCTTCGGTAAAAAAAACCGTTTCGCTTCCCGTGATCATTTTCCCCGGAGACTCAACGCAGCTTTCACGCCACGCGGATGCGCTGCTCTACCTCTCGCTGGTTTCCGGGCGCAACTCGAATAACCTCATAGGAGAACATGTAAAGGCCGCTCCGCTTATAAAAGATCTGGGCGTCGAACCCATCCCCACGGCTTATATGCTTGTCGAATCCGGCTCGGTAAGTTCGGTCGAGTTCATGAGCAACACCAGGCCGATCCCACGCACAAAACCCGCCATAGCCGCAGCCCATGCTCTGGCCGCGCAGTATATGGGTATGCAGCTTGTCTATCTGGAAGCCGGAAGCGGGGCGATCTATTCTGTCCCCGCCGAAATGATAGCAATGGTGCGCTCCCAGATAGAACTGCCTCTGATAGTAGGCGGAGGTATAAGAGACAAGAGAACTGCAAAGGAAAAACTCGAAGCAGGAGCCGATATCATCGTCACCGGAAACCTCTTAAGAAAACCCGACGGAATCGAGACAATGAGAGAAATAGCCGCGGTTGTGAAGAATTTCGACGGAAGGTGACCATGTAGTAGGCCCATCAAGTCAAAGCTTAGGGATTTTATACATGTAAAAGAGGGTTTTTATTTCCTAATGTATAAAATAATTTTATTGGTTAAATTCAATCAACGCCTTTTCAATATATTCACACATTATATGGCCGAGAAAAATATGCATCTCTTGAATCCGCGGCGTAGAGGGGGAGGGTACCCTGATCACAACATCACATATATCATTAAGGGAAGATGGGGCATTTTCTCCGGTTAAGCATATGTTTTTGAGGCCGTATCTCCTTGCCGTTCCGAAAGCTGCAAGAACGTTTCCTGATGTACCGCTTGTGGTAATTCCTATTAATATGTCGCCGCTTCTGCCTTTAGCTTCCACCTGACGGCAAAATATTTGTTCAAATGAATAATCGTTGCCTATGGCTGTAAGCGATGAAGTATTGACGCTAAGCGCCTCGGCGTCGAGAGCTTTTCTTTCCAGATAGAAACGGCCTACAAGTTCAGCCGCAATATGCTGGGCGTCGGCGGCGCTTCCGCCGTTTCCGCATAAGAGAAGCTTGTTTCCCGACCGATAGGCTGCGACAATTAAATCAATTGCGCTTTTCAGGCAATCAAAAAAACCGGTAGATTCGATCAATCGATTAAGGATAGCCTCATGTTCGGCGGCCGCTTTTTTTAACTCTTTCACAAAATCATCATTATTCATAATAAAAATTCCTTTAATGATTAATATGTTTTATTCCTTTGACAATCGCAATTACTTTTTTCGTACGGATTA
>FWPV01008478.1_pt1 | contig 17975 bp, 9 predicted proteins | sample 2228371 | NCBI WGS metagenome assembly FWPV01 (sample SAMEA103939776, study PRJEB20133) | metagenome | reverse complement strand
AGAGGGTGGGATTCGAACCCACGTGCCCTGCTCTTCACAGGACAAGTCGATTTCGAGTCGACCCCGTTACGGCCACTTCGGTACCTCTCCTCACTTATTACGACTTATCGATTCCCTGCCCGCCGCTCGCGGAAAAATAGCCGCAACAATTCGGCACATTCTGCGCCACGGACTCCATCGATCACTTCAATATAATGGTTGAACCCCGGCACACTTGTCAAGTCTACGACGCTTTTTGCTGCACCGGACTTCATGTCCGCAGCACCAAAAACCAGCTTCTCAACTCGTGCCTGGAGCATAGCACCGAGGCACATGGCGCAAGGTTCCAACGTCGCGTACACGGTCGTACCAGGAAGCCGATAATTTTTCAAAGCCGTGGCTGCTTGACGCAAAGCCAAAATTTCAGCATGCGCCGTCGGATCATGCGTGCTGATTGGTGCATTGCAGGCCTTCCCCAACACTGTCCCGGCAGCATCTATAATGATTGCCCCGACTGGCACTTCCTTGTGCAAATAGCCCTTTCGGGCCTCCAGCAAGGCCAGTCCCATGAAGTAGTCATGATCCAGTTTTGACTTGTTTGCGCTGTTCATGCTGCTGCCCGCATCAATCCTAATCCCGCATTTTGACAGACGGCACCGCACACCGCGGCAGTGTCACAACAGGTTGTCCTACCGTACCGATTGTTGAGGCTACAGCCTCAAGCCAAACCTGGACGAGCTTTGCTGGGCAAAACTATCACTGTCATGCCGGGGTTCGCCGCAACGACCGAAGAACACCCGGACTCAATTCTCTGGCACGATCCCAGCCGAAAGGACAGTCCAAATAACATAAATGAGTTGCAGAGAAAACTGTTTTTATTTTCTTGGCTTAGAGATTCATGAATCTTATAATAAGCGAAGTAAGAAAGAAACCTAAAGGACGACGAGGAGCGACTGCGGTGGGTGATAACGAACAACAGATGCAATTTGTTCTGATTGGCGGCTTAAAGGTGTTCGCGCCGCAAAAGTGCATGACACAGCACTCCAAAAAGCACCCCTGCAACGACTGCCATTTTTGCCAGTTTTGCAGCGATTCCCGCTGCCAGGCGTGTCGAACCAACGGAAAACACAACAAGCCATGCTCAGGTGAAATTTCAGACGCGTCCCGTCGATCCTCCAGCAACCATGATTGTCACCGAGCGGAATGTTCAGACTAATCCATCTTACCCATCGCAAACTTCGGATCTCTGTTTTGCAATTGAGCAAATGCCAGCGGTGGTGCTTGACAGTTTTGATCCTAGTTTTCTGTATTTCTGCGCTACCCGGACTATCCTTTGCCGCAGGACAAGCAACAGGCTCCCCGAACATCGACAAGTCTGGTTTATGCACGAACAATTCTCCCCTGTGGCACTATCATCTCTGGCATGAGTTGCATTCCGCCCCCATTGCTGCCCCAAAAAAAAGAGCCATTTTCTACTCGTACCAAGAACGCCGCTGGATGCCGTTGTTTTTTGATTCAGGCTTTTTTCTTTCGCGTGACGCAACAGATCTCATCAAGAAACTGCAGCTCCTCCCGGATGATGGCATCGAACCGGCGCCCTATCATTTGCAGGAGCTCAAAGAAGCTGTGAAGGTTATTGAGAAGCTGCGTGCTCGCATCGAATGCTCCAGCCCTCACCGCCATGCCTGGCTCCAAGGAACCCACACCTTAGCGAATGGCTCAGCTGAGCAGTCTGGCCACCAATGCTCACCATTCCTTGCACCCACATTTGAGGAGCCCAAATTTGCACCTGCAATAGATCTTCAGGCGGAAGTCCGCGAGATTTTCAGCGTCGCCAGCAGGCTCGACATAAAACTGCTGGAATGCCTCATCCGCTATGCCAAAGAAATGAACCCGTTTTCGGGGACGGAAGTAGCGAAAGCGCTGTCCGGGAATATCACCGTCACCGAGCTGATCGAGCGCGTTGAGCCCGCATCACACAGCTATGCTGCCCTGCGCAAGGCTTTGAAAAAGTATCAACAGCTCTGTGCAGAACGCGGACCGAAGTCCATGCACTCAGCCAAATTGCAGATGGGATCACACGGATCCGACGTGAAAAGGCTCCAGCAACGTCTGTCTGAAGAAGCATTTTATACCGGTCAACCCAGCAGTATCTTTGATAAATCGACCAGGGAAGCGGTTCAAAGTTTTCAACGTTCCCACCAACTCAACCCGGATGGAGTCGTGGGGACGCAAACATTGGACAGACTCAACGAACCCTATGTGAAAAAACTCGAAATGGTCCAGTACAGTTTGCGGGCTCTTCGACACAGCCAGACTCGTCGTTATGAGCGATTTATCAGAATCAATATCCCCGAATTTGTTCTGGAATATCATACTGATGGGGAAACGAAGGAGACCTATCGCATCATTGTCGGCAAGGCGGTCGATGCGCAAGCCACACTGCGAGGAAAGAGTAGCCGGATCAATCAGACGCCAACTTTGGTGAGCGCCGTCAAGCAAGTGATACTGAATCCAAGGTGGTATGTTCCGGATAGGATCCGCATGGAACTGAACGACAACCTGAAGTCCGATCCAAACTACCTGGTCCGAAACGGCTATGTAGCGATGTCCAAATCGTACCCGTGGGGAGCACCCCGCCTTTTCCAACGTCCCGGGCCGAAAAACCCCCTGGGGCAGGTCAAGTTTGAATTTCCCAATCGCTACGGAGTGTATCTGCACGATACTCCCCAAAAACATCTTTTCGGATTGGCGCGGCGGGATTTTTCACACGGCTGCATCCGCGTGGACCGTGCTCTGGATTTTGCGCAATTGCTCCTGGTTGATGACGAAAACCCTGAATCGGCCGGAATAGAAGAATATCTTAAGAAAAATCGACAGTTTTTTATCACACTCAGGCACCCGGTTCCCCTCATCATTGAATACATCCCGGTATCCGCAAACGAGGAGGAAAAGCCTGTATTTTTAGGCGATCCTTATGGATTGCTGGCAGGCAATCGGGCAAATCGATCCTGAAGTGTGCCGGCAAAACCCGAAATTGGCCCACTCAGAAAAAAACCACGCCGTCAACAATCCTCTTTGGCTGTCCATTTGCTCCCGCTGGGGAAATCTCTCATTTGACCTGATAATTTCTTAAATTCACTTTACATTGAATAATATCAATGGAATCCAAATAGTTGTGGGATTCCTCCAGCTCAGGTTACACTATCCTGTGAAAAAAGGGTTTGACACCATGTGCTTTTTTTATTACCAGAAATCTATTCTGGGGGTTGCCCCGCATAGATTTGGAGGAGTCAAGGAGGTTACGAACACAAACAGGAGGGCTTGATGGAGAGGTTCTACTCCAGCCTTAAGCTTAGAGGAACCTGGGTCTGCTTACTTGTTTTACTTACCCCTTTAGCCTTAATCAACATCGCATATGCTCTCACCGCATCAATCGGTCGACCCTATCAGGGAAAGTTGAAAAACGGCATACCTTTTCCACGTGACTTTCGCGGCTATACCCTGCGGGATGCCGAATATACCTACACTACGCCCGAAGTGATTGGGGTCCTTCTGGATTCCGTTGAAGGGGTGCGCCAACAGTTCCCTGATTCCTGTGATCTTTACACGGGTGATTTCTCGCTGCCCGAGGGCGGGAACATGCGCAGCCATCGCTCGCATCAAAATGGTCGTGATGTCGATCTGGGCATGTACGCCAGGGGCAACCGTTACTTAAACCGATTTGTCCCCATGAACGAGGCCAACCTGGATGTGCCCAAGACGTGGCAACTGGTTGAGAATCTTCTGCAATCCCAAAAAATACAATACATTTTTGTGGACAAGAAAATTCAGAGGCTCCTTTACGACTATGCTTTGAGCAGAGGCAAGAACGGCGCGTATCTGGATAAGCTGTTCGGAAACGGCAGAGGCTCAACGATTCGGCATCTGCGCGGGCATCAGGATCACATGCATGTGCGGTTTTTCACTCCCTGGTCGACCATGGCAGGCCAGCTCAAGGAACCGAACGGGCAGAAGAAGCAAGTCATCGAAATGGCTCAACAGGCGTTTCTGCCCAAGAAGGTTCATTATTACGTGAAAGGCAACGACTCAAGTTTGAGAGCCCTGGCTCAGAGCTTTGGGGTTTCGCCTAAGGATCTGTGCCGATGGAATCATCTGCGTGGAAATGACGTGCTCACTCCTGGCAGCTGTCTGGTTTTTTATAAGAGGGGTTTTGAAGTAGAACCCGTGCATCTGGCGCAGACGATGCAACCGAATCTGGCACTGGAGAGTGCTCCCATCCAGCTGGCCTCACTCTCCCCCACCAGTCTGCGCGATCTTTCTCCCAAACCGGTCCGCAAAGCTCGCAACAAAACCAAGTCCTTTCGAACTGTTACCTACAAGGTGAAAAAAGGGGACACACTGGGAAAAATTGCCAAGATAAACGGGATTTCGCTGGATGATCTGTGCCGGCTGAACGGAATTAAGAAGAAGTCTACCATTAAATACGGGCAGACTCTCAAAGTAGGCAAGCGGGAAGTGATTGCACCAAGTTCTGAAAATCTTTCAGCAGCATCGAAAAGTAGCGACAAGAAGACCAGAATTGAAAAATCCTCCAGGCATTCTACCTACAAAGTCAGATCCGGCGATACCCTTTGGCAAATAGCCACGCGCAATGGAATGGATGTTGCCACCTTGTGCCAACTCAACGGCTTTAAGAAAAACCAAGCAATTCGTCCCGGTCAGGAATTGAAGATAGTTGCCTCCGGTCGATCCAAACAGCCCGAAACCACGAGACAGTCACTCTCATCGTCTTCCCCGAAGAAATCAGCGGTTGGCAAGAAGGCGTTCAAGAAAACCCACACCATCAAATCGGGTGAAAGCCTGTGGGCTATTGCACAAAAATATGGGACAGACACTCAAACGATCTGCAAGCTCAACGGATTTTCCGCCAAAGCCAGCATTCAACCGGGTATGAAAATTAAGTTGCCATAGGAGGCGGAAGGCTTTTTCGCCCTTCCCTTTCGCTTTGATCTTTGTTACATACTTTTGCTTGTTCAACGGGCACACTTTCTGTGCCCGTTTTTCTTTTTGGTAGACAAGTACGCCGATTTTACAAAATAAAACGAGGGTAAGAGACGGATAATAAAAGGAAAACCATGCAAAACGACCTGGAAAAATTAAGAAATATCGGTATCAGTGCGCACATCGACTCGGGCAAAACGACGCTTACCGAACGGATGCTTTATTATACTCATCGCATCCATGCCATTCATGACGTGAAAGGCAAAGACGGGGTCGGCGCAACCATGGATTTCATGGATCTCGAAAAGGAACGGGGCATCACCATTCAGTCTGCCGCTACTTATTGCAACTGGAAAGACTATTCGATCAATATCATCGACACACCGGGCCACGTTGACTTTACCATTGAAGTGGAACGAGCTCTTCGTGTTCTGGACGGCGCAATCTTAGTGCTTTGTGCGGTCGGAGGCGTGCAGTCTCAATCGGTCACGGTAGATCGTCAGATGGTCCGCTATCAGGTACCCAGGATCGCCTTCATCAATAAGTGTGACCGGACAGGCGCCGATCCCTTCCGCGTGGTTCGCCAACTCCGTGAAAAACTGAACCACAACGCCGTCTTCCTCCAGATCCCTCTGGGTATGGAATCTGATCACCAGGGTGTTATCGACCTGATCAGGATGAAAGCCATCTCTTTTACAGGTGAGCACGGAGAACTCATCGTTGAAAGCGAAATTCCCGCGCAACACCTTGACTTGGCACAGAGCCAACGGGAAGAACTGCTCGATGCAGTGTCACTCTTCTCCGATGAACTTACGGAAGCGATTCTGGAGGAACAAGTCACGGAAGAACTGGTGCATCAAGCCATTCGCCGCGGAACCTTGTCCCTGCAGCTCACACCGGTCCTGCTCGGCTCAGCCTACAAAAACAAGGGGGTCCAGGCACTGCTTGATGCCGTCGCAAATTACCTTCCCAGTCCCCTCGACGTATCGACAACGGCACTGGATTTGGAGCAGGAAGAAACTCAAGTGACGTTGAAGAATGCCACGGATCTCCCGTTGGTGATGCTGGCCTTCAAGTTGGAAGTGAGCCGTTACGGGCAGCTCACCTACGTGCGAATCTATCAGGGCACCTTGCAGAAGGGCGCCAGCATAGTCAACGTACGTTCCGGCAAGAAATCCAAAGTGGGGCGAATCATTCGCATGCATGCGGACCAAATGGAAGATATTGAGAGCGCTCACGTCGGAAACATCGTCGCACTGTTCGGTATTGACTGTGCTTCCGGAGACACGTTTACCGACGGCCGGGTGAATTACGCCATGTCTTCCATGCACGTTCCTGAACCGGTTATTTCGCTTGCCATCAAACCCAAGGACAACAAAGCTGAAATGCATATGAGCAAGGCGCTTGCCCGTTTTACCAAGGAAGATCCTACTTTCAGAACCTATCTCGACGAAGAAACCAATGAGACCATCATTTGCGGCATGGGCGAACTGCATTTGGATGTCTATGTGGAACGTATGCGCCGCGAATACCAGGCGGAGGTGACAACGGGCATGCCCAAAGTTGCCTATCGTGAAACAATCACGCGTCCTGCCGATTTTAACTACACTCATAAAAAACAAACCGGTGGTTCGGGGCAGTTTGGGCGCGTAGCCGGCTTTTTGGAACCCAACCCGGGCAATGATTATGAGTTTGTCAACCAGATTACGGGCGGTGCCATCCCTTCGGAATTCATTCCCTCCTGTGATAAGGGTTTTCAGGCATGTCTCAAAAAGGGATCTTTGGCGGGCTTTCCCATTGTAGGAGTCAAGGCCACCATCAATGACGGTGCCGCCCACTCCGTTGACTCTTCCGATCTGGCCTTTCAGCAGGCAGCAATTGGAGCCTTTCGCGAAGCCTACAGCAAGGCGCAGCCGGTATTGCTGGAACCCGTCATGCGGGTAGTGGTGGAAGCGCCTTCGGAATTTCAAGGGATGGTTCTCGGAACCCTGAACCAGCGGCGCGGCATCATTGTCAGTACTTCTGAAGACGGCTCCTTCACGAGCGTGGAATCGGAGGTGCCCCTGGCGGAAATGTTCGGCTACTCCACCGTCCTGCGTTCCGCAACCCAGGGAAAAGCCGAGTTCACAATGGAGTTCGCGCGCTACAATACGGTGCCCAAAAACATTGCCGAGCAGGTCATCAAGGAACAGAAAGAAAAGGAAAATCAGAAATCTTGAGAAGATTGCATGGCGCTTTATGTGATTGACAAATTTTGTCCCCTTCGTGCCTAATGTTGTCCTTCCATACAATACATGCAACGTGCGCTTCTAATAATACATGAGCATCGGGAGGTTATTCATGGATACTGAACAGTCAACAAATCTGAAAGCTATGGAGCTGATTCAAAAGGCTCTCGGGAATACCATCGCAGGAGGAGATCTGGGAGTACTGTTGGCAAGAGCCGGTGTCGGCAAGACCGCATGTTTGACTCACATTGCTCTGGAGCATCTGCTGCGCGGTTTTCCAGTGCTCCATGTCTGCCTGAACGAGGTTCCCGACAAGATTAAAGTCTGGTATGCTGAATTTCTGAAAAATATTGCCGCGTCTCAACCGGAGGTTGACCTTCAGAAACTGCAACACGGCATCGAACCACTGCGCTTCATCCTGGCTTATTTGCATCAGACGTTTACCCTGGAAAAATTGCAGCAGAGCCTGCTTAACTTGAAGGAACAAGCCAAGTTTAAACCTTCCATGGTAGTTCTGGATGGAATGAATTTTGATCAGGTAACACGCGGCACAATTGAAGCACTCAAGAGTTTTGCAGTCAGAAATGAAGTGCCCATTTGGATGTCGGCTTTGACCCATCGACACATTACCACCGTAAATGAACGGGGCATCCCCTATCCCTGCCATGAAACGGATGATCTTTTTGCGGCGATCCTTTTGCTTGAACCAGTGACCGATGCAATTCAAATCAAGGTGTTGAAGCATGCGGATAATTTTCAACCCGAATATCCTGCGCTCTTTCTGAATCCACAAACGTATATGCTGCAACTGGGATGAGAACCTTGAACCAAACAGGAAACATCAGTTGACAAGGAATTCCCATGGAAGATGACTTAATTGCCAGTTTAACCAGACAGGTCAAAGAAGAAGTCGTTGAAAATTATCTGACCGAAAGACGGCTTCTCGAGCTGCAAGTAGAGGATCTCCTGGAGCAGGCCAACCAGACCAGACTCCAAGCAGCGCGGACCGGCAGACGCCTGACCCGATTGGCCTACCTGGTAATTAAATCGGATATGCAGGCGGAGCTTCTTCATTTGATGAAAATTCCCGAGAATTCCTTCTGGAGCTCCTGTATCACCCAGCAGTTTACCCGCGGCGTGCGTTTCATCCGCGTTCGAGGTTTCACGGACAAGGCCAAATTCAGAAAGCTGTTTGTTGAATCCTATGTTAGATTCTACCAGCGGATGGTCGAATACCAAAAGGCCTACAACAATCTGAAGGCGGAATGCCAGGCAGTGAACTCCAATATCAAACGATTTCGAAATAACTTTGATCTCCTCACCATTATTAATTTTCTCAAGAGCTTGGATACCGTGACCCTGGAGAGGAAAATTTTCCTGGGGGAAAACTTCACTGCAGCGGAATTGGCTTCCATCGATCAGAAACTGCAAATAAACCTGATCTCTTTCGAACTGTTCGATGTGCCTCCACCTTTGACCCTGCCGAAACCCGAGCGCATGGAAGAACCACTGAGCGATCTTGCTGTGAGAGTCTACCGTAAATTTCAAACCGATATAAAGCGAATCATGTGCTGAGTTGCCCGTCCAAGACCCCTCATTACCCAACTTTTGAGCCCCCATGACAAACCCTGTACGGCTCTGGTTGGAAGGGTATCAATCGCACCTTTCTTTGTCTTTACGCTTTTCTCACGACAATCCATCTCCCCCCTCTCGCCGCCTTGCCATACGAGCTAAAATCATTATCAGCCGAGCGTGCGCGGGGCGTTAGGGACCACCTCCGGTGTTCCTTGCAGCAGTACTTCTTGAAAAACGAGAGATTTTCTTATAAACTAAGCTTGCACTCATTTGAATAATTACTCTTATTTTTAAGTGAACATACCAATGTCGTTTATGTTTCTTTTTCATATTTCGTTTTAACGTACTTCTTGATTTCCAAGGGCGATCGGAGAACAATCACTTTTTATTGAGCTGTTGCATATTGCCTTGGCCTGATAGCATTCAGAGATGCTCCTTAATCTGTTGCGGCTCAAAGTTTCCATCTCTTGCTCCCAGAATGTGTGCTCAGGATCTGCAACCATTTTCCGACGTTAAAGGCAGTTTCACCTGCGGTCAATTGCAACCGTCTGACGCAACCTGACAACAAAAACATGAGAGATTTTCCGACAACAGTTGAAGAGGTTGGATGATGCCTGCGAGAATCGGCTTTTACATTTGCCATTGTGGCACGAACATAGCGGGGAAGGTGCGCACGGAGGAAGTAGCGGAGTTTGCGCGGGGCTTGTACGGAGTGGTGGTGGCGCGTGACTACAAGTTCATGTGCTCGGACCCAGGTCAGGAGATGATTCAAAAGGACATCCGGGATCTGAGTTTGAACCGGGTGGTGGTGGCGTCGTGTTCGCCGCGGCTGCACGAAAAGACGTTTCAGTCGGCGTGTCAGCGGGCGGGTTTGAACCCGTATTATTTTCAGATGGCGTGTGTGCGGGAGCACTGCTCGTGGGTGACAGAAGACGCAACCGAAGCGACGGAGAAGGCGAAGGGGCTGGCGGCCGCGGCGATCAACCGGGTGAACTACCACCAGAGGCTGGCGAGCAGGCAGGTGCAGGTACACCCGGATGTCCTGGTGGTGGGAGCGGGGATAGCAGGCATCCAGGCGTCTTTGGACATCGCCCGGGCGGGCCATAAGGTCTATTTGGTGGAGAAGGACCCGTCCATCGGTGGGCACATGGTGCAGTTTGACAAGACCTTTCCGACTCTGGACTGCGCGGCCTGCATCTCGACTCCAAAAACGGTTGCGGTGAGCCAGAGCCCGGAGATCGAGCTGCTAAGCTACAGCGAAGTGACGGAGCTGCAGGGGTATGTGGGGAACTTCAGGGCAAAGATCAAGCGCAAGGCGCGCTTTGTTTTGGAGGAAAACTGTACGGGCTGCGGGCAGTGCGCGGAAGTCTGCCCGGTTTCGGTAACCAACGAGTTTGACGAGCGGTTATCGGAGCGCAAGGCGATCTACCGGTTTTTCCCGCAGGCGGTTCCCATCACCTTTTGCATCGACAAAAAGGACCGGGCGCCGTGCAGCATCACCTGCCCGGCGGGCTTGAACGTACAGGGCTACGTGCAGCTGATCGGTCAGGGGAAGTACCGCGAGGCAGTGCAGTTGATCCTTGAGCGGGTGCCGCTGCCGGGGGTGCTGGGGCGGGTGTGCCCGCACCCGTGCGAGTACCAGTGCCGCCGGCTGGAAGTGGACGAGGCGCTGGCCATAAGGGATTTGAAGCGTTATGCGGCGGACCGGGTGGATTTTTCCGCACTTCCCATACCGCGGATCGAGGAGCGGGAGGCGAAGGTGGCGGTGATCGGATCGGGGCCGGCGGGCCTTACAGCGGCATATGATCTGCGGCTGCAGGGATACCGGGTGACTATTTTTGAAGCGCTTGAGGTTCTGGGCGGCATGCTGCGGGTGGGGATACCGGACTATCGGCTGCCGCCGCAGGTGTTGGATGCGGAAATCAACCATATCCTGAACCATGGGATTGAGGTTCGAAGCGGTCAGAGGCTGGGTTCGGATTTCACCCTGGAGGATTTGCGAAATGAGGGATTTCAGGCGATCCTGGTGTGCATCGGGGCGCACCGCAGCCTCAAGTTGAACATTGCCGGGGAAGAGGACTACGCTGGGGTGCTGGATGCGGTGCATTTCCTGCGCGAAGTCAATCTGGGGGAGAGGCGGCGTCCCGGCGAGCGGGTGGCCATTGTGGGGGGTGGCAATGTGGCCGTGGATGCGGCGCGAACCGCTCTGCGGCTGGGCTGCAGTGAGGTTTCAGTGGTCTACCGGCGGAGTCGAAGCGAGATGCCCGCCTATCCGGAGGAAATCGAGGAGGCACTGCGTGAAGGGGTTGAGATCCACTACCTCACGGCACCTGCTGCGATTCACGGGGAAAACGGCAGGGTGGCGGGGCTCGAATGTCTCAAAACAGAGCTGGGACCGGCCGATGAGAGCGGCAGGAGGCGGCCCACCCCGATTGCCGGCTCGGAGTTTGTGATCGCTTGCGATGCGGTCATTTCCGCCATCGGGCAGGAACCGGAAGCGGACTGCATGGCGCAAAGCGGAGTCGAGATCAGCCGCAGAAATCGGCTTCTGGTGCAAAGCGGGAGCATGCAGACTGCACAGACCGATGTGTTTTCGGCAGGGGACAGCGTGACCGGCCCGGCCACGGTAATCGACGCCATTGCCGGCGGCCACCGGGCGGCAGAGGCCATCGACCGTTATCTGAGGGGAGAAGACCTGGAGGCTTTTGCAGCAGGCCTTGGCGGAGAACGTGCGGGGAAGGACTGGGCGCCGATCCCACACCACCTTGCAAGGACGCCCCGGGCACGGCTACAGTACCGGGAAGCGGTCGGGAGCGCCAAGACGTTTGAGGAAGTGTCCCTTGGCCTGAACGATGCAGAGGCGCAGCGGGAGGCCGGGCGCTGCCTCAATTGCGGGGTGTGCTCGGAGTGCATGGAATGCGTGCGGGCCTGTGAGCGAAACGCCATCTCGCACAGCATGCAGGATCAGGAGATGGAGGTGGAGGTGGGCACGGTGGTGCTTGCCACCGGCTTCGACATCCTCGACCCCTCTCCCTTGAAGCAATACGGCTACGGACGTTATGCGGAAGTGTATACGGGCCTCGAGTTCGAGCGGTTGAACAATGCCGTCGGTCCGACCGGCGGCCGCATCGAGATGAAAAACGGGGAAAAACCGGCAAGCGTTGCCATCATCCACTGTGTGGGCAGCCGCGATGTACATCACCATGAGTACTGCTCGCGGGTGTGCTGCATGTACGCCTTGAAGTACGGCCACTTGATCAAGGAGAAGGTGGGTCACGAGACACGCATCTACAACTTTTACATCGATATGCGCTGCTTTGGCAAAGGCTATGAGGAATTCTACCGCAGGCTGCAGGAGGAAGGCATCACCTTCATCCGCGGCCGACCGGCGGAGATCACCGACCGGGCGGTCACGGAAAACGAACGGGACAAGCTGATTGTTGTGGGAGAGGACACTCTCCTCGGCAAACGCCTGCGCATCCCGGTGGATATGGTGATCCTTTGCACCGCCATGCAGGCGCGGGAGAACGCGGCGGACGTGGCCCGGGTGTTCGGCGTGAACCAGGGGGGAGACGGCTTTTTTCTGGAAGAGCACCCGAAGCTTGGGCCCATGTCGACCGCCACCGACGGAATTTTTCTTGCAGGCACCTGTCAGGGGCCCAAGGACATTCCGGATGCCGTGTCGCACGCCGCAGGCGCGGCGGCCCAGGCACTGGCCCTGGCCACGCGCGGAAAAGTCGAGATCTCCTCGACGGTATCCTGGATCGACCCGGATGTGTGTGCGGGATGCCGCACCTGCATCGGGCTGTGCGCCTATTCGGCCATCGAGTTCGATGCCCGAAGAGGGGTGTCGGTGGTGAACGACGCTCTGTGCAAGGGATGCGGCAGCTGCGCCGGATTTTGCCCGAGCGGCGCGGCCCAGGTGAAGCACTTCACGGCCAAACAGGTGTTTGCCGAGATCGATGCGCTGCTCGAAGCGCTGTGACCTATAGAGAATCCCTGCGGCGCGCTGCGCGGTCTGCGCGGTGAGTGCCCGGGAAAATGGAGGAAGACGTGGGGGAATTTGAGCCGACCATCATCGCCTTTGTCTGCAACTGGTGCACCTACACGGCGGCGGATTTAGCCGGCACATCGCGCTTGATCCAGCCACCCAACGTGCGCATGATCCGCATGATGTGCACCGGCATGGTGGACCCGAAGTATGTGATCAAGGCGCTCCTCGAGGGAGCGGACGCGGTGCTGGTGAGCGGCTGCCACCCGGGGGACTGCCATTACATCAACGGCAACCTCAAGGCGCGCCGCCGCATCAAGCTGTTAAAAGAGATCCTGCCAAAGTTCGGCTTCGATGAAAGGCGGCTCAAGATGACCTGGATCGGGGCCAGCGAAGGGATTGATTTTGCCGAGACGATACGCGAACTGGTGGCTGAAGTGAAGGCTCTGGGTCCCAACCAGGCGCGCCGGCAGATGGTGATCTAGGGGATTCAGCGCAGAGGAAAGCCCATGGACAGGGATCTCTGTTTGAGCTCTGCGGTCCATGTAGAGCGTCGCATCAACCAACGGGGAAAACGAACAGCCAAAGAGAAGCTGGAGAAAGAAAGCGATGGCCAGGACAGCAGCAATTGAAGTGACGGAGGGAAACCCGGTAAAAGCCCTGCAGGAATTTTTTCGGACGCTCCTTGAAAGAGGCAAGATCGAGGCACTTCTGGTGGCTCGGCACCTTCCTGTGAGGAATGCGGTGATGCCCACCCTGGTGACCGATCCGCAGCAGTTGGCGGGAGCCGATCCACTCGCCCCGGTGTTTCCCATCAATGCGGCCAAGGTGGTGTCCCGCCTCACCCGCAAGCCATTTGAAGGAAGAGTGGCGGTGGTCTTGAGGCCGTGTGAGATACGCGCCTTCATCGAACTGGTCAAGCTCAAACAGGGCCGCAGAGAGCAGCTGATCATCATCGGCATGGACTGTCTTGGCGCCTACGGCAATGTCGACTACCTGCGGTTTGCCGCGGCGGCAGGCGACGGCTCCAGCGCGACGCTGGACTTTATCCGCAATGCTTTGGAAGGACGTGGGACGGCCTTCGAGGACTTCGATATCACAACCGCCTGCAAGGCCTGCGAGCATTTTGTAGCGGAAAGCGCCGACCTTTCTTTCGAGCTTTTGGGGGCAACCCTCGGGGAAGGCCTTCCGCTCCAGGCCAACACGCCCTTGGGGGAAGCGCTTTTGGGGGAGCTCGGCCTGGCTTCCACTCGGGAACCTGCGGGGAGAAAGGAAGCGGTCCTAGATCTTTTGGCGCAGCGCACCGCCTACCGCGACCGGATGTTTGCCGAAACCGCCGCGGCCACCTCGGATCTCGACAAGCTCATGAGCTATCTTGGCCACTGTGTCAACTGTTACAACTGCCGGGTGGCCTGTCCCGTCTGCTACTGCCGGGAGTGCGTGTTCACAACCGATGTGTTCGACCACGAACCGGCGCAGTTCCTCCGCTGGGCCAGAAAGAAGGGGGCCCTCAAGATGCCGACCGACACGGTCTTCTACCACCTGACCCGGCTGGCTCACATGAGCACGGCCTGCGTCGGCTGCGGCCAGTGCTCCAACGCCTGCCCGAACCATGTGCCGGTGATGGAACTGTTTCGCACCATCGCGGCCGGCACCCAACGGGCCTTCGACTACGAGGCGGGACGCAGCGTGGAGGAGGAACCCCCGCTTTCGACTTTCCGCGAAAAGGAATTCTTTGAAGTGACCGGCGGCAAAGACTGATCGATTCACCGCAGAGTGCGCCGAGAGATGGCTGCGGCAAAGTCTTACCGGGTTATCCTCTGCATTCTTCGCGGTTAACAGCAATCAAAGAGGCTCGCTATGAAGAACAAGAGAGGCTCGGCCCTGGTGGTTGGAGCCGGCATCAGCGGGATGCGCTCGGCGCTCGATTTGGCCGAGGAGGGCTATCGGGTGACCCTGATCGACAAGGCGCCCGGCCTCGGCGGGACGCTCAGGCAACTGGACTACCAGTTCCCGACCGACCACTGCGGCATGTGCAAGATGCTGCCCGTAGTGGAGCGCGACAGCGCATCGCAGTACTGCCTGCGCAAGGGCTTTTTCCACGAAAACATTGACATCATGGCGGCCACCGAGCTGGTGGGGATCGAGGGGGAGCCGGGCAAGTTCCAGGTGACCCTGCGGCACCAGCCGACCATGGTGGATCCCGAGCGCTGCATCGGCTGCGCCGCGTGCGTCACGGTATGTCCGGTGGAAGTCCCTGATGAGTTCAACGCCGGTCTCACCACCCGCAAGGCCGTCTACCTTCCGGTGCCGCACAATGTTCCCAACCACTACGTGGTGGACCCGGCGGCGTGCAGCCGTTGCGGCGAGTGTGAACGGGTGTGTCCGACCGGGGCCATCGATCTTCAACTGGAGGCACGCAAGGCTTTCAAGGTGCTGGTAGTGGACGATGAGCTGGTTGTTCGGGATTCCATCAAGGAGTGGCTGGAAGACGCGGGCTTTCAGGTGGAAATGTCCGGGGTCGAAGCTTTGGAGAAGCTCTCGCAGGGGGGCTGCAGCCTGCTGCTGCTGGATGTCAAGATGCCCGGCATGGACGGCGTCGAGGTGCTGAAAAATGCCCGGGAGATGCATCCGGACCTCGATGTGGTGATGATGACCGCCTATGCCACCGTAGAAACGGCGGTCGAGGCCATGAAGGTGGGAGCCATGGACTACCTCATGAAGCCCTTCGATCCGGAGGCTCTGGTAGCCCTGGTGGTGAACAGGTACCGCAAGCTCCTGCGCATGGGCGAGCAGCAGTTCGAGGTGGGGGCCATCATTTTGGCGGCAGGCTTCGCCAATTTCGATCCGGCATCGGCCCCGGACACCTACGGGTATCAAACCTTTGAAAACGTCGTAACGAGCATCGAATACGAGAGGCTCATGAGCGGAACCGGTCCCCATGGGGGAAAGCTGCTGCGCCCGGAAGATTCTCAAAGGATCCGAAAGATCGCCTGGCTGCAGTGCGTCGGATCGCGTAACCTCCATCTGAACGCCGATTATTGTTCATCGGTTTGCTGCATGTTCTCCATCAAAGAGGCCCTTTTGGCCAAGGAAAAAAGCGACGGGCAGGTGGATGCGGCCATTTTTTATATGGACATGCGCACTTTCGGTAAAGATTTTCAACGCTACCGGGAGCGGGCTGAAAGGGACTACGGGGTTCGCTTCATACGAAGCCGGGTGCATTCAGTGGAGGCGGGGGAAGCAGGCTGCCTGCAGCTGCGCTATTCGGATATTGAGGGCCGGATGCATGCGGAGGACTTCGATCTGGTGGTGCTCGCCACCGGGCAGAGGCCCCCGGCGGGAAGCGATGAATTGGCGGAACTTTGCGGGGTCGAGCGGACCCCTTCGGGATTTTTTAAGACCGAGCCCTTTTCCTTCAGCCGCACGGCGAAGCAGGGGATCTTTGTGAGCGGCTCCTTTGGCGGCCTGCGGGACATCTCGGAATCGGTCATCCAGGCGGGCTCGGCGGCGTTTGCGGCATCAACGCTGCTGCACGCCGGGGGGGGAAGCCTGAGCCGGGTGACAGATGATGAGCCGGCTTACCGGGACGTTACGCGCGATCCTCCAAAGGTCGCTGCGGCGCTCTGCAGTTGTGCAGGGGATTTGGCGCGCGCGGCCGATTTCAAGGCAATCGCGCAAAAGCTTGAAGGGATGGGCCTTGAGGTTTTTTTGACCGAGCGGATGTGCACCCGCGAAGGGCTCGATGAAGCGTGCCGGGTATTGCGCGAAAGCCGGGCCAACCGGGTGCTGCTGGGGGCCTGCATGCCCTATGTATACCAAAGGAAGTTGAAAGACCTGGGGAAGTCCATCGGGCTACATCCTTTTCTCATCGAAGTGGCGGACATACGCACTCCCGCCTTTCCCGGCCGGGGCGAAGACCGCGCACGGGTCACGCGGGAGATCGCCTCGGTTCTTTCTATGGCGGCTTCGCGCCTGCAGGGAATCGATCCGCTGCCGCCCCGAAGCGTTCCTCTGAGCCGACGGGCTCTCGTGGTCGGGGGCGGGATTGCCGGCATGACGGCGGCTCTCGGCATAGCTGAGCACGGCTACGAGGTGGATCTCATCGAGCGCTCGGAAAAACTCGGGGGCAACCTGCACCGCCTGTACCGCACTCTGGACGGTTGGTCTCCGCAACAGCTCCTGGAACAGACAGCTGCGGCCGTAAACAAGCATCCCCATATCTCGGTGCACCTGGAAGCCCGGGTGGTCCATTCGGAGGGGCAGGTGGGCCGCTTTGTCACCACCCTCGAACATGCCGGAGGGGCCGGGGAAACCATCGAGCACGGTGTGGCGATCCTTGCCACGGGAGGCTCCGAGGCGAAACCGCAGGAGTACGGCTACGGCCAGTGCGATGCCATCGTGACGCAGCACGAACTCGAGGACCAGTTGCAGCGCGGCCAAGTCGCTCCGGGGGATCTCACATCCGTTGTCATGATCCAGTGCGTGGGGTCAAGGGAGGAGCCAAGAAACTACTGCAGCCGAGTCTGCTGTGCCGCAGCGCTGAAAAACGCCCTGTATCTCAAGGAGCACAATCCCCACGTAGAAGTCTACATCCTGTACCGGGACATGATGGCCTACGGCTTTCTCGAGAGTTACTACACCCAGGCGCGCAGGGCCGGAGTCGTTTTCATCCAGTACCAGGTAGCGGCAAAGCCCCGGGTGGAAACGGCCAACGGGGCGGTAACGGTAACGGCGCTCGATCCCTTGCTGCAGCGAGAGATCGCCTTATCGCCGGATCTCCTGGTGTTGAGCAGCGGCATCGTGCCGAGCAACGGGAACGACGAGCTGGCAGGGATCTTTGGGGTGACAGTCAACCGGGACGGCTTCTACCAGGAAGCCGAATACAAGTGGAGGCCGGTCGAGTTTCTGCGGGAAGGGGTGTTTGCCTGCGGCATCGGCCACTCGCCACGCTCCATCACCGAATCGATGGCCATGGCCGAAGCGGCTTCCCAGCGCGCCTTGAGCATCCTGAGCAGGGAGCGCACGATGGGCGGGAGCATCACGGCGGAGGTGCGCCACAGCCTGTGTTCCCTCTGCCAGCTGTGCATTGAAGCATGCCCCTACGGGGCCAGGCGGTATGATGCGGAAGACGAGGTCATCGTGATCGATGAGCTGGCCTGCCAAGGGTGCGGGGCGTGTGCCGCGGTTTGCCCCAA
>FWPV01006718.1_pt1 | contig 17975 bp, 15 predicted proteins | sample 2228371 | NCBI WGS metagenome assembly FWPV01 (sample SAMEA103939776, study PRJEB20133) | metagenome | reverse complement strand
CGATCGGGTACCAGAATTTATGGGACAGGGCCTCCTTGCCCTTGAGCGCCTCAGGAGACTCCACAGTCCACCGGAAGTCCTTCTGGGAAACGGTGAATCGGTTTTCCCCGTGCCGGTAGCTGAGGGTCTTGATCTGGTCCTGGCGCAGATCGACGATGTCCTTCTGGCGGAACGCCCACAGGTCCTTGGTCAGGTCGGAGAATACATCCTTGCTGAGGGTGAAGACCGGCTTGCGCTGCGGGTTGCGGGCGTAATAGGCGTCGTCGCCCTTCGGCCCACCCAGATCGAGCTGATGCCAGACGTCGCTGCCGCTTTCGCGCAGGCGCAGGGACACTGACGGCTGTTCCAGGCCGTACTCTTTGAGGGAGGTTGGATCCTCCGCCACGAACTCCTTGGCTCTGGCGAACTCGATCGTGGAAAGGAGGGTACTGACGGTGCTTTCGTCCGCCGGGTCAGCCAGCGGGGCGAGCAGTTGCCAGGCCCCGTCTTTCTTGGCCAGCCGGATCTCGCTTCCCTCACGGCGGATCTCCATCTCCTCCACCTTGCTGCGGTCAAAAGTCAATGCGTTCTTGGTCCGCCAGTCGAGAACCGGCTTGTCGGCCGCCGACAGCAGGGCGGTGGAGGTAAGCACCACGGAAGGGCTGTCCGCGAGTTTGACATATACCTTGCTGCCTGAGAAATCCTTGTTGCCGAGCTGCAGAACCTTCTTCCGGTCCCCGGCGGTAACCTCGATCCGTCCCGCCGGTTCTTCCAGCCCGTAAGCTTTCAGGTCGAGGTCCTGACCCTCGAACACCCGATCCCGCTTGGCCGAGGTCAGACTGCGCAGCAGCGAGTCGACGGTACCCGTGTCGGCCGGGGTCTCCAGCGGCGCCCGGAGCATCCAGGTGCCGTCCTGCTTTTCCAGCCGGATCTCATCTTTCCCCGTAAAGCTGATGGAAACGGCCGTAACGGCATCACGCTCCATCTGCAGCACACTTTCTTCCAGTTCCTTGGCCTGATCCCGGGCCTCCTTGCCCGCGATCTCGTAGAAGTAGACGAACGTGCCCAGCGCGGCAAAGGCGAGGGCCAGGACGATCAACTTCTTCATCGCTACCTCCGCCGATACCAGACCGCCGTCCCGAAGACCAGGGTGGCCAACGGGAAAAACACCACCGTTGCCCAGAAGATCAGGCGCGATTCAGTGGCGGTGAGGGTGATGTTCCGGTTGGTGGGGTCTTTGGGACGGATTGACAGCAGATCGACATCCTCCGCGAGCCACGAGACGACATTCAGGAACAGGTCTGAGTTCACGGAGGTGTTCAGGTACCCGTTCGAGGCAAAGTCGGAGTCGCCGAAGACGACTACCCTCGATTCTTTCGGGTTGGATTCCTGCCCACCCGCTTCCTCCGCCGTCTCCTCGTCCTTGGACTCGCTCTCCCCCGGATTGGCAGCCTCGCCGATGCGCTTGGTGGCCAGTGCCGCCAGCGCCAACGGCCCCTGGCGGTCGGCCGTGGGGTCGAACGAAACCGGCTCGCGACGGATATCCGACTCGCCCCAGCTCTGACGCGACGTGCGCACCAGCACCGTGGTGGCATATCCCTGGGGGCTGGTGGTGGTCTCCACACTCCGGGCTCCCGGGTAAATCGTCATGGTGCCGGCCAGATCGCGGGTGATGGGGTGGGAGGCGTAGTCGGCCGCCAGCGGTGCACCGGCGCCGAAGCCGAAGAGCTGACCGAGGCCGCTGGCGTCCACCACGTAATCATCGACCAGCTTCAGACCGTATTCCTGCAGCAGGTCGTTCATCTGGAAGCCGGACTCCGGGTCGACCAGCAGGAAGAATTTCCCTCCGGAGGCGATGAAACCCTTCACCGAGACGATCACGTCGGCGTTCTCGGGCAGCTTGTTCTCCTGGGCCAGGTTGTAAGAAACCACCTTGTAATTCTGTTTCTCCACCGCCTGGCGGATCGCCGAATAGCCTTTGGCGTCGGTGTCGTCGAGGGACCGTTCCCCGTGACCGGTAAGGAAGACCACGGTCTTCTCGGTGTCACGGGTAACCTTGATCAAGGCGTTGGTCAACTTCTCCTCGTTGGGATCGTCCACCACCTCTTTCTTCCCGGAGGCGGCCGCCACCACCACCTGGCGATCCCGGGTGATGTCGTGTTGGGCCACCCGGGCAGGCTCCTTTTGGGGATCGACTATTTCGAAACGGATGCGGTCGCTGGCGTAGCGGTATTCCGTCACCAGATCCTGGAAACGCCGGGCGGCCTGTTCCTCCTGAAAGAAGCCGATGATCTGGATGTCCTGGTCCAGGCCTTGGACAACCTTGCGGGACTGTTCCGAAAGAGCGTGCACCCGACCTTCCGAGAGATCAACGCGCTGGTGGTGACGGTAGTTGAGAAAATTCAGCAAAGCCAGGATTCCCACCACCAGGACCAGGGTTGCGATGGCGGTGCCGCCCAGCCGGGCGGGGCGGGTCCGCAAGGCCTGCAGAATCCGGGAGTAATTGAAAACGATGTAGAGGACGACCAGCCCCGAGCCGGCGTAAACGCCCACCTGGGACTTCCAGTCCCAGAGATCGGTAACCGAATAGTTGAACAGGCCCAGGAGGGCCAGGACGAGGCCGAGGGAGCCAAGATTGTCGATGAGTTTTCGGACCACGTCACTTCCTCCATTTCTCGGAATCCAGGGAAACCGAGGTCAGAAACAGCCCCAGAAAGACGAAGGACAGGTAAAAGACCACGTGCTTGGTGTCGAGGATCCCCTTGGTGAAATCCTCATAGTGGTTCAGCACCGACAGGTAGCGCAGCGTCTCGTTCCAGAACGTCGTCGAGGCCTCCGCGGCGGCGTCCAGGACCCACAGGATGATGAAAACCCCGAAGGTGGTCGCGGCGGCAACGATCTGGTTCTCGGTGAGCGAGGAGATGAACACCCCCACGGCCAGCAGCGATCCCCCGAGCAGCAGGGCGCCCAGCAGGCCCACCAGATAGGGGGCCGCGGACGGGCGCGGTTCGCTGTAGACGGTCAGCAGCAGAATGTTCAGTACCGCCGGGATCAGCATCACCACCAGGAACAGCATCACGCCGGTGAATTTCCCCAGAATCAACTGCAGGTGGGTGATGGGGGAAGTGAGCAGAAGTTCCATGGTGCCGCGCTTCCGCTCTTCCGCGAAGACCCCCATGGTGACCATCGGGAGCAGGAACAGCAGGATTGTGCTGAGGACGCCCAGGAAGCTCTCCATCACCACCGTCGGAATGTCCATGGGAAAGGGCGCCGGGCCGAACTGCCTGGCGGCCGCCTGCTCCACGTAGAACGAGAGAATGATGTAGAAGAAGTAGCCGGAAACGCCGAAAAAGACGGCCAGCACCACATAGGCGATGGGGCTGACGAACAGGGACTGGAGTTCTTTGCGGACAATCGCCAGGTAATTCCTCATGCCGCTTCCTCCTGCGTGGTGAGCTTGAGAAAGACTTCCTCCAGCGACATGCTTTCGATCCGGATCTGATAGAGGTCGGCGCCCGCCTCCACCACCGCCCGCGAGAGCTGGGGTCGCACTTCCCGGTTGCCGTCGGCTTCCAGCAGCAGTCGGAGCCGGCCGGGTTCCAGCTCCCGCCGTTCCAGCAGCCTCACACCGGGCACCGCCAGGACCGCTGTCTCGGCGGCGGTGGCGGCCCCTCCCACCACCAGCTCGACGCGCCGTCCGCCACCCAGTTGCGAAGTCAGGTTGCCGGGAGTGTCCACGGCGACGATCCGGCCGTTGTTGATGATAATGACCCGCTCACAGGTCATGCTGACCTCCGGCAGGATGTGGGTGGAAAGGATCACCGTGTGGTCTCCCCCCAGACTCTTGATCAGCTCCCGGACCTCAATGATCTGTTTCGGGTCCAGGCCGATGGTGGGTTCGTCCAGGATCAGCACGTCGGGATCGTGGATCAACGCCTTGGCCAGCCCCACCCGCTGGCGGTAGCCCTTGGACAGGTGCTTGATCAGCCGTCCGCCCTGGTCGGCAAGTCCGCAGCGCTCTTTCACGTACTCCAGGCGCCGGGGCAGGTCCGCCGACCGGAGACCCTTGATCCGCCCCACGAAACGGAGATAGCTGTCAACGGTCATCTCCAGGTAAACCGGAGGGTTCTCGGGCAGGTATCCCACTCGGCGCTTGGCCTCCAGGGGCTGCTTCTCGACGTCGAAGCCGGCCACCACGGCGCGCCCGGCATGGGGCGGCAGGAAGCCGGCCAGGATGCGCATGGTGGTTGTCTTGCCGGCGCCGTTCGGGCCGAGGAAGCCGAGAATCTCACCCTTCTCCACCTGGAACGTGACATCCTCAATGGCGGTACGCAGCCCATACCGCTTGGTCAACTGCTCCACCTGAATCATTTGGTCAGTCTCCACCTCCCGGTGTGCGGGGTACCCTGAATCCGCCCGCCACCCATTCCACGTGTGATGCCCCAATCCACGGACCGGCAGACCCGATAAATTCCAGGGAAGTCTGTGTCATTGCTGAAATCCGTGGCTTACCGCAGAAACCGAACTACTAAGACCTCCGCGCCCGGCGCGCAAGCTCAGCCGGTGTGGAGCGGCACCTGGTCCCGCCCGGCTCCCGTCTCAGGCCGGTTGCCGAACCTCCGTTCGACATATTCCTGGAGGATCCGGATGAACTCCTCGGCGAGATCCGGTCCCTTCAGCGTCACCAGGTGCCGGCCGTCCACATAGACGGGTGCTTTCGGGTCCTCGCCCGTGCCGGGCAGGGAAATCCCGATATCGGCATGTTTCGACTCGCCGGGGCCGTTGACGACGCAGCCCATCACCGCCACCTTCAGGGTTTCGACTCCCGGGTAGCGGGTGCGCCACAACGCCATCGACTCCTCGAGCCGTTGCTGGATGGTGGAGGCCAGCTCCTGGAAGAAAGTGCTGGTGGTGCGCCCACAACCCGGGCATGCACTGACCTGCGGCGCGAAGTGCCGGATGCCCAGTGCCTGGAGGACCTGGCGGGCGATTCTCACTTCCTCGCACCGGTCTCCCCCCGGTTCCGGCGTCAGGCTGACGCGGATCGTGTCGCCGATCCCTTCCGCCAGCAGGATGGCCAACGCCGCCGAGCTGGCGACGGTTCCCCGCAGTCCCATGCCGGCCTCGGTGAGGCCGAGATGAAGGGGGTAATCGCACCGTGCCGCCAGTTGCCGGTAAATGGCCACCAGCTCCGGCACACTGGACACCTTGGCGCTGAGCACGATCCGGTCATGGGCCAGACCCAGCGATTCGGCAAACCGGGCGGAATCGAGAGCGCTCGCCACCACCGCCTCGCGGAGCACTTCCGCCGCCGACTTCGGCTCCGGCAGACGCGCGTTCTCGTCCATGAGTCTGGCCAGCAGCCTCTGGTCCAGGGAACCCCAGTTCACGCCGATGCGGACCGGTTTGCCCCATCTGACCGCCACCTCGACCATCTGGGCGAAGTTGGAGTCCCAGTGGCGTCCCATTCCCACGTTGCCGGGGTTGATGCGGTACTTGGAGAGTTCCCGAGCACAGTCCGGATAGCGGGTCAGCAACAGGTGGCCGTTGTAATGGAAGTCGCCCACCAGGGGGACAGCAACACCCCGCTCCCGCAGGCGCTCGGCGATGTGCGGCACCGCCCGCGCCGCTTCCTCGGTATTCACCGTCACCCGCACCAGCTCCGAGCCCGCCTCCACCAGCTCCACAATCTGGCGGACGGTGGACTCCACATCGGCGGTGTCGGTGTTGGTCATGGACTGGACAACGATGGGATGATCTCCACCCACGGGCACGCTGCCCACCCATGCGGTCACACAGCGACGGCGTTTCACAATTCAGGGATTCTACAACTCCTGGCGTTGCGGGAGCGGAAGTCAAAGGGTCTTCAAGACAACCCTCGTGCTTCCATGGTGCGAGAGGGGGGACTCGAACCCCCACGGGTTGCCCCACCAGATCCTAAATCTGGCGCGTCTGCCAGTTCCGCCACTCTCGCAGCCTGCCGGCCATTCTACCCGCCTCCGGTCACGGGGGTCATCCGGTTTACCTTGCCCGACCCTGGTTCGGCGTCTCCGCCGGGGGCCGTAGCGTGTCAGCCGTCGCCCGGCCGTCGATCCGCCGGCGCGGGGAGCCTGCCGGAGCGGCTCTCGGGCGTCAGGCTCCCGGCCGCGGACGGAACGGGACCTTCGAGAAATCGAGACCGTCCACCGCGGGATTGGCCCCGGCACCCGCCACCAGCAGAAAGGCCGGAAGACTGCCGGCCCGCCCGTGGCCGTGCAGGTTGAAGCCGCTCACCTGATAGCCGCGCTCCAGATAGGCCTGAAACGCCCGGCGGGTCGCCTCGCGCCAGGCCTTCGCCAAACCCAGATCGGTACGCTTCAGCTCCTGGATTCGCGGCGGGATCGGCAAGGCCAGCCGAGGGTCCGCCAACCGGTCCTCCACCACCCCCGGCTGTGGCAACCCCGTCTGTCCCCTCCGACAACGGATGATCGCCGGCGCCGGAGCCTGGCCACCCGACTCTCGGGTGGGCGGAGAAGCAGCCACGTCCCACTCCGCCAGCAGACGGTCCGTTTCCAGCCCCGCATGGAGCGGACTGCCGGTGGCGCCGTAGAAATCCACGAAGTATTTCCGGCAGGTGACCCCCAGCCGCGCCACGTTGAGCTGGGCATTGACCGCTTCGAGCGGATCAAAGGTCCAGACCACCCAGGCGGCGCCTCCCTCCCGGGCCGCGGCCGCCTGGCCCAGCTTGAGCAGGTAAGCCAGACCCGAGCCCCGGAAACGGGGGCGGATGGCCAGCAGGTGAGAATGCTGCAACACTCCCCACCGGGTCTCGACGCGGTAGCTGAACACGAAACCGGCCAGCTCCTCCTCTACCCAGGCTCCCAGCAGGATCCCCCCGGCCTCGCAGGCGCTCCGCAGGGACCGCACACCCTGCAGCTCCCGGACCCCTGCTCCCCACACTTCCCGCTGGATCGCCACGCACAGCTCCAGGTCCCTGCGTTCTCTGCAAGGGCGAATTGCCACCTGAGGGGACGTCGGCTGCATGCCCCCATTGTCGTCCAGTTGCCATCCGGAATCACCGCCCCAGGACGGACCTGCGCTGGGAGCCGGGGTCTGCAGATGAGATAATCACCGGTATCACCTCGAGGAGGCAGGAACCGTGGTTCGGCGAACCTTGCTCGTGTGCTTGCTGTGCGTGTTGGCCGCCGCCGCCCGGCAAGGGCGGATCTCACGTGAGGGCGAGTTGCTGGTCGCCACTTCGACCATCCCGGACCCCCGCTTCGCCCGGACCGTCATCCTGATCATCGAAGACGGGGAGCAGGGAACCGTCGGCCTGGTGGTCAACCGGCCCGCCGGCCGCGTGGCCGAGCGGGATGTGTTCTCCCAGTTGGGCATCCAGGCTCCCGCCGGATCGGGTTCCACCACCGTGTTCGAAGGCGGTCCCGTTTTTCCCGACCAGCTCTTTGCCCTCCATACCGCCGATGTGATGCTCCCGGAAAGCAGGAAAGTCGCCGATGGCGTCGCCCTCACCGAGGCCACCCGCATCATGGCCCGGGTGGGGGAGGGGAAGGGGCCCGCCAAAGTCAAGCTGATCCTGGGTTACTCCGGCTGGGCCAAGGGCCAGTTGGACTTCGAGATGACGACCGGATCATGGCTGCTGGTGCCGTGCCGGCCGTCTTTCGTGTTTTCGGACGAGCCGGAAGCGGTGTGGCAGAAGATCATGGACGAATTTACGATGCGGATGTAGCCCGGCAGGCCGGCGGTGACCCCCGCCGGCGGCGGTGGGATAATCCCTGCCATGAGGCAGCCGGCCGCACTCGTCCTGTTCCTGCTGGGCCTGACCTCGGCCGCCGCGCAGACCGACGTCGAGGCCCTGCGCCGATATTGGAACAGTGTCTACGCGGGAGGGGCCGGGCAGTTCAACCCTCATCCCAATGCCTTCCTGCAGGACCTCGTCTACCGGCTGCGCCCGGGGCGGGCGCTCGACCTCGGGGTGGGTCAGGGCCGCAATGCCCTGTTCCTGGCGGAAGCAGGCTGGGAAGTCACCGGGGTGGATGTGGCGGAAACCGGGCTGGAGATCGCCCGCCGGGAGGCGGACCGCCGGGGCCTGAAGCTGAACCTGGTCCAGGAGGATGCGTACCGGTTCGACATCGGGCGGGAACGCTGGGACCTCATCGCCCTGATCTACTTCGACGTCCGGCCGCTGCTGCCCCGGCTGGTGGAGGGTTTGCGACCCGGCGGTCTGATCGTGATCGAGGCCTTTCATCAGGAGGCGGCGGTCCACAATGTGGGACCGGAAGTCCGCTGGGAAACGAACCAGTTGGTGAAACTCTTTCTGGATCAGGGCTTCGACATCCTCCGCTACGAGGACACGAGGGGGATCGCCGATTTTGGGAAGATGGAAACCCGTCTGGTCCGGCTCGCGGCACGCAAGCCCGTGTCGGACGGTCCCTGACCCTGCGGCTGCCAGAATGCATCTGAAACAGTAATCTCCGGAGTTTGCCGGACCCGCCCGAGAAGCCCGGGCGGTATTTGCAGGTTTTGCGGGATCCGCCGGGTCTGCGGGATCCAAGCAGGAGAGTCTGTGTCGTGGTGAAAGCGCTTCTGGTCGCAGTCAGCGTCATGATCGCCCTGCAGCCTCTCTGGGGGCAGCCGGAGATGAAGGACTACTTCGTCCATGCCACCTTTACCGGCTACGACGGTCGTCCCATCCGCGACCTGCGCCCGGAGGAAATCGTCGTCTCGCTCGGCACCCAGGAACTCGAGATCACCGCGGTTACGGGTCCGGAGGAACCCTTCGACATCGCGCTGGTGCTGGATGTAAGTCCCAGCACGGAAGGCAACATCGACTCGATCCGCCGGGCCACCAGTGATTTCGTCTCCTGGTTTCCCCCGCAGAACCGCTTCCTGGTCCTGACCTTTGACGTCGAGGTTTACGTGGACTGCGACTGGACCACCGACCGCAAGAAGATCGATGAGGCCATCTGGGAGTTCGGTCTCCACAAGCCTGGAGGCAGCACGATTCTGTACGAGGCGGTGACCATGGCGGTGCAGCAGAAGCTCGCCGAACGCAAGCCGCGGGTGGCGATGGTGCTGTTCACCGACGGAGTGGATACCGGCAGCAAGGCGGTCAAGGATCGTGAATCCATCGAGTTCATGAGCACGGCGGACGTGGTCCCGTACGTAATCCAGTTCTTCGATCTGGCCCATGCGTGGAGAGTCCATTTTCCGGCACCGGAGCGCCCTGATATCACCAACCTGCCGCCCCCCGGCGGCGGGCCCCGCGGACCGATTTTCGTCGGGCGCGGGGATCGCGACATTGCTGAGTACCAGGTGGAGCGGATGCGTCAGAAAGCCACCACCTATCTGCGGGGGCTGGCCGACGCGGGAGGCGGCGTGTTGTACTCTCTCGCCGGCCTCGATGAACTGCCGAAGGCCTACGAGAAAATCGCCGTCGAGCTGTTGGACGTCTACACCCTGCACTTCAAAGCCCCTGGGCCGCCGCCGGCGGGCCGCCGCCGGATCGCGGTCACCTGCACGCGTCCGGACGTGATCGTGAGGGTCAGGCCGCCGGGGTACGTGGCCCGGTGAGGCGGTGGCAACGGAACGTTGAGGCCCGCCGGCATGGTAAGTTCTTCGGCCATGGAGAACTATATCGAGGTGGCCGGCGTCGATGAGATCCCCGACGGCGGCGCGAGAATCGTTCGTGCCGAAGGACGTGAGATCGCGCTGTTCCGGCTGGGCGGCCAAGTTTTCGCCGTGGACAACGAGTGCCCTCACCGAGGTGGTCCCATCGGCGAGGGACGCATCCGCGAGGGACGGGTCACCTGTCCCTGGCACGAGTGGACGTTCGACATCGCCACCGGCCTCTGCACGCTGAACCCGGCGGCACGGTTGCGGCACTTTCCGGTGCGGGTCGACGGCGGGCGGGTGGCGGTGGCCGTTTCCTGAAGCCGGCGCGCACCCTCGGGCCCGGCTGTTGCCCCGTGGTAGGATGCTTTCAGTACTCCTGGATTGAAACAACAGGTGTCCCGCTGCCGACGGCGGAGACGCTGGAAGGAGGTCCCCGTGAAGACCCACCATGTCGGACTGTTGTTGACGGTTTCCTGCCTGCTTACGGCCGGCCTGCTGGCTGATCGCCGCGCCGAAGAAAAGCGGCTCAAAGAGGCGGCCAAGGTGGCCCGGGAGGTCCTGAACATCCCGGAAGGCATTCCGCAGGATCTGCTGGACAAGGCTGAATGTGTGGTGGTGGTGCCGTCGGTGAAGAAGTTCGCCCTGGGGGTGGGCGGCAGTTATGGCAAGGGAGTGCTGGTGTGCCGTGGCGGCGCTGACCAGCGCGGACCTTGGGGCGCCCCTGCCATGATGCGGCTGGAAGGCGGCAGCATCGGATTTCAGATCGGCGGTTCAGCCACCGACTACATCCTGCTGATCATGAATGAGGATGGGGTGAAGTCCCTGCTGAGCTCCAAGGTGAAGCTGGGTGCCGACGCCAAGGTGGCGGCCGGTCCCAAGGGGCGCAGCGCGGACGCCGCCACCGACGCTTTCATGGAGGCGGAGATCCTGTCCTATTCCCGATCCAAGGGGTTGTTTGCTGGAGTCTCACTGGAAGGCTCAACGCTGCGCGAGGACGGCGGCGCCAACCAGGACCTCTATGGCCGGGAAATCTCGGCGCGGGAAATCGTGCTGGAGGGCAAGGTTGCCACTCCCAAGCCGGCGGCTTCGCTGGTGAGCCTGCTGCAAGGACGTTCTCCCCGTAACCTGTCCAAGTGAGGAGCTGTTTTCCCGGCTTGGTGGGAGGAACCGCCATGCTCTTGGTTCTGCTGCTGCTGGGTGTGGTGGCGGAGCCGTCGGCTCAGGCTGTCCCCGAGCCGTCCCCGGAAGCGCTGGAGTGGTTCCACAAGGCCGACCAGCTCATCGGAACCGCCGAAGAAGGTTCGGCCCTGCACCTGGAATACCTGCAGAAAGCTCTGGCGGCGGCTCCAGATTTTCCTGCGGCGCACTTCAATCTGGCGGTGCTCTTCCGCCGTCAGTCCCGCTGGGACGAGGCGCTCCGACACTGTGACGAGCTGATCCGTCTGGAGCCCGCCGACGCCCGGGGCTGGTGGTTCAAGGGGAGCATCCTGCTGGAATCCGGGCGGCCCGACGAGGCTCTGGCTCCGCTGGAGAAGGCCGCCGGGCTGGCACCCGCCGACTACCGGGTGTGGGACGAGTGGGCCGAGGCAGCCTACCGTGCGCGCCGGTACGAAGATGCGATCCGCGGCTGGCAGAAGGTCCTGGAACTGCATCCTGATCCCGTCGACGTGTACTTCAACCTGGGGTTGGCCCAGCAGAGCCTGGGGCGATGGGAGGACGCCATCGTCAGTTACGGCAAGTTTCTCGGCGCCAATCCCGACCACTTCCAAGCCCGTTTTCTGCGGGGTCTCGTCTACCGGGAACAAGGCCGTCTGCAGGAGGCTCTCCAGGATTGGCTGATCGCCGAGCGGATCGAACCCGCCCAGCCGGAATTGATGCAGGCGTTGGGCGATTTGTACCTGGAGCTGGACCGGCCCGATGAGGCCCGGCGGCGTCTGGACCGCCTGCAGAAGGTGCCTGCCGTGACCCGGGCCAACCTGGGTGTGGCCGCCAAGCAGGCCGGGCGTTACGAAGAGGCAGCCCGGCTGTTTCGCGAAGTGCTGATCGAGGAGCCTCGCAACGCCCTGGTGTGGGCTCATCTGGGAGACGTTCTGGCCGAGCAGAAGCGCTTTCCCGAAGCCGCCGACGCTTATGCCAAAGCGATCCCTGCTGGCGAATCTCGGCAAGCTGGAGGAGAGCCGACGCCTGCTGGCGCAGGCCGTCCAGCTGAAGCCGGAATCCGGGGAGGCCCACTTCAACCTGGGCATCGTTCTGGAGCGGCAATCGGATTCGGACGCAGCCTTCGAGCACTACCTGAAGGCGCTGGAGTGCGGTTTCGACCAGGCTCGGCTGCACTTCCGGCTGGCCGTACTCTATTCGCGCCGCCAGGACCACCGGAACGCCCTCGATCACTTGGCGGCAGCGTTCCAACGGGATCCCGCGAAACTGGTGCCCCTGGTTTACGACAGCCTCCGCGCGGTCAGCGGAGACTTCGACGCCATCCGTTACACGCCGGAGTTCAATGCCCTGATGGAGCAGTATCGGCAGTACTGGATCCCTGAGGATCGGGCCGATCCGTAGGCTGAGCTCGGTTGCAGTCGGGCGGCGAGGGTAAACTGTGCCGGACCGGCCATGAAATGGGATCACCACTGTCTCGCCTGCACCCTTCTGCTCGCCCTGCTTGCCGTCCCTCTCGACCTGGCGGGCGCGGATCCGCCGGAGTATTCGGAGATCGCCGATCGCATCATCGAAACGTCCCTGAGGAACCAGGGTGTCTGGGAGAAACTCCAGTACCTGTGTGATCGCATCGGACCCCGCCTCAGCGGTTCCTCCCGGCTGGAGGCGGCGGTGGAGTGGGCGGCCGCGGAAATGCGCCGCGACGGACTCGAGAACGTGGAGTTGCAGCCGGTGGACGTGACTCACTGGGTGCGGGGAGAGGAACGCGCCTGGATCCAGGCGCCGGTCTTTCATCGGCTGCACATGCTGGGGCTGGGCCGCAGCGTCGGCACGCCGCCCGGGGGGATCAGCGCCCCGGTGGTGGTGGTCTCCAGCTTCGACGAGCTGGCGGCCATGGATCGCGCCCAGGTCGAAGGGCGGATTGTGGTCTTCAACGCTCCGTTCCAGGGCTACGGTCGCACCGCGGCGTACCGGACCCGCGGTGCCTCCCGCGCGGCTGCCAAGGGCGCGGTGGCAGTGCTGGTGCGGTCGGTCACCCCTGTGAGCCTGCGCACGCCCCACACTGGAACGCTGGTTTACGAGGCTGACTCGCCCCGGATCCCCGCGGCCGCGATCACCATCGAGGATGCCCTGCTGCTCCAGCGGCTGTCCGACGCCGGGGAGACGGTGGTGGTCCATCTCGAGATGGGTGCCCGGAACCTTCCTCCGGCGCGTTCGGCCAACGTCATCGGGGAAATCCGCGGGCGGGAACTGCCGGAGGAAGTGGTGGTGCTGGGGGCTCACCTGGATTCGTGGGATGTAGGACAGGGCGCCCACGACGACGGAGCGGGAGTGGCGGTGTGCATGGAGACCGCCCGGCTGTTGCTGGATCTGGGCTTGCGTCCTCGGCGCACCCTGCGGGTCGTTCTGTTTACAGACGAGGAGAACGGCGGGCTGGGGGGCGAGGCTTACCGGGAGCGGCTCGGGGACCAGGTGCGGCAACATGTGGCCGCCATCGAGCTGGATGCGGGAGCCGAGGCGCCGGTGGGGTTCGGTTTGGGTGGAACGTTGCCGGAGGCGGAGTCCTCCGCCGCCTTGGCCCGGGCCCGGGAGATCGGGCGCCTGCTGCAGGGGCTTGCGGCGGGGACCGTCACCGCCGGCGGGGGCGGCGCCGATATCGCGCCCCTGATGAGGGCGGGAGTGCCGGGCCTTGGGCTGCGCACCGCCGGCCGGCGCTACTTCGAATGGCATCACAGCGAGGCCGACACCCTCGACAAGGTGGACCCCGACGATCTTCGCAGAAACCTGGCGGCCGCTGCGGTCATGGCTTTCGTGCTGGCCGACATGCCCGTCCGCTTGACGGATCCGTGAAGCTTGCCGCCCCAACTTCACTCCCATTTGAACCTCCTGCCGCCGGACCCGTATGATGGGGGCAGCCAATCCCGGTATTTGGGGTTTCCCTTGGATTTGAGGACGGGCGATCGGAGCACAGCCGATGTCGGAGTGGAAGGAATTTCTGTCGACAATTCCCATCTTCAGCTTTCTCACTCGGGACGAGCTGAAAGAGATTCAGGAGTACTTCGCCGAGGAGAACTTCCAAAAGGGGGATGTAGTTTGCCGGGCAGGGGATCCCGGCGACAAGTTCTACGTCGTCCTGAGCGGTGAGCTGGAGGTTTGGGGAGGCGACACCGAGCAGCGCAGAACCGGCACTTTGGTGGCTCGGGACTTTTTCGGTGAAATGGCGCTGCTGCAGGGCGGCAAACGCACGGCGACCATCATCGCTTCCCGCCGGACGCGGACTCTGTCGCTGGACAAGGCTTCCTTCGACCGGTTCTTCCTCAAGAACCCGAAAGCGCTCGAGTATTTCGCCCGGGTTCTTTCCAAGCGCCTGGCCAGCGTCACCCGCGGCGACACCGGCCGCGTTCGCAAGCTGGTGATCAGTGTCGCCGGCCGGAAGGGACTGAAAGGCAAGACCCTCGTCTCGCGGGCCTTGGGATGTCTCCTCAAGGATCTCACCGCAGCTCCGGTGCTGGTGCTGGAGGTTTATCCCAGGGAGGAGGGGAGCGGCGATACCACCGACGATCTGTTCCGGGACGAACTGGAAGCCCTGCCGGCGGAGCTGCGGAGGAAGCTCACCTCAGGAGATCCCGCTCACCCCACGTTTCTGTCGCTGGGTGTGCGACGTGAGAAACCGATCCAGTACTACGCCGAGCGTGCCGCCAACTTCATCGGCAAACTGGATGATCTGTTCACCTTCATCATCATCGACCACGACTCGGACGTGCCCGAGCTGATCCGCTCCGCCGACCAGTTCTCGGACGTCTTCATCGAGATCACCGACACGCCTGAGGGAGAGTGGGCACCGCTGATGGAGAAAAACACGCGGACGGTGCGGGTGATCAACCTGTGGAACCCCTCGAGCCGCCGACTGCCCATCTCGAGATGCGAGCCGTACGTCCTGCCGGCGGCGTCGGAGTTGACCACCGCCGAAGGCCTCGCCAGGCTGCGGAGTGAACCCACACTGCCGGTGGCGGTTCCACTTTGGCGGCTGGCTCGGAAGCTGCTGGGAGCATCGGTGGGGGTCGCCCTGGGAGGTGGTGCGGCGTTCGGGATTTCCCACTTGGGAGTGCTGAAGGTCCTGCAGGAGAACCGGATTCCCATCGACCTGGTGGCGGGTTGCAGTCAGGGATCAATTATCGGAGTCGGCTTCGCGGCAGGGATCTCGGTGGACGAGATGATCGCCATTGCGTGCCGGCTGGGGCAGAAGCGCAATTTCCTGATGGCGATGGACTTCACATTACTGGGTCCGGGCTTTCTGGCGGGCAACCGGGTGCTGGAGATCTTCAATCCCTATCTGCGGGGCAAGGAGACCTTCGAGGACCTGGTGTATCCGTACCAGGCCATCGCCACCGACATTGAGAGCGGCGAACGGGTGGCCATCTCGGAAGGACGGCTGGATCTGGCGTTCCGGGCCAGCTCGTCGGTGCCGATGGTGTTTGCTCCGCTGAAGGCGGGCGAACGGGCCCTGGTCGACGGGGGTGTGGCGGATCCGGTGCCGGCGGGGACCGTCCAGGAAATGGGGGCCGATCTGTGCATTGCCGTCAACGTGGTTCCTCCCCTGCGCAAGGGGGTGACCACTGTGATGAACCAGGCCTACAAGCAGCTCAACCGCCTGAACCCGCTGTCCTACCTGGGCGCCAACCAGGATCTCCCCAACATGTTCGATATCGTCATGAACTCGCTGCAGATCCTGCAGTACGAGCTGGGAAACTTCAAGGCGATCTCGGCGGATGTGCTGATCAACCCGGATCTGTCGGATTTTACCTGGATCGAGTATTACCGTTCGCAGGAGCTGATTGAACGGGGGATCGAGGCGGCCGAGAAGGCGCTGCCCGCCATCGAGAAGGTGCTCCGCGACCGGCTGTCGCCTTTCCGGCCTCCGGTGGAGGCCGAGGTGGAGACGGCGGTCGGAGGGTAAGGCGGCCGCCCGGAATCGGGCTTCCCGCCTACCGCGCCACTTCCTCCCAACCGCGCCGGGACAGATCCCAGTAGATGAAGGCCGCCGCCGCCGCCGCCAGCACCAGCATCAGCAGTCCCGTCGTATAGTCGCCGAAGATCAGCTTGCCCGTACCGAACAACACCGTGTAGACCAGAATGCAGCCGCAGATCCAGTCCAGGAAGAGCCAGCCGTAGCCGGAATCCCCCCGCACGCCAGGGGTCAATGCCGCCACCCGCTTCCAGCCGATTCCCCCCGGATGGACGCGGCGGTAGAACTCCTGCAGCCGGGACTGGTCCACCGGCCGGGTCAGGAAAGTTACCGCCAGCCAAACCACCGTGGTGATGCCGACGATATAGAACAGGGAGTCGGGGAAGGTGATGTCGGTGGACGTGCTCACGTAACCGTAAACCAGGAAAGGCGCATCACCATGGCGCTGATCTCGCTCCAGGCGTTGATGCGCCACCAGTAGAAGCGCAGGATCAGCACCAGGCCCAGCCCGGCGCCGGCCTGGATGATGAATTCCCAGGCACCGGAGATGGTCTGGATCACCAGGGTGACCAGGACGGAAAGCACCATCAGCACCAGAGTCGCACCGCGGGAAATGGCCACATAGTGCTTCTCGGTGGCGTCGGGACGGATGAAACGCTTGTAGAAGTCGTTGACGATATACGACGTTCCCCAGTTTAGATGGGTGGCGATGGTGGACATGTACGCCGCAAAAAAAGCCGCCACCAGCAGGCCTTTGAGGCCCACCGGCAGGAAGTCCCGCATGGCGTAGATGTACCCGAGCCGCTTTTCTTCGGGCGAGAGGTCCGGATACAGCACCAGGGTCGCCAGCCCCACCAAAATCCAGGGCCAGGGACGCAGGCAATAGTGGGCCAGGGTGAACCACAGGGTGGCCAGCAGGGAGTGTTTTTCATCCTTGGCGGACATCATGCGCTGGGCCATATACCCGCCGCCGCCGGGTTCCGCCCCGGGATACCAGGACGCCCACCACTGGACGAAGATGTAGGCCACGAAAGCGCTTACGGAAAGAGCCAGCAGGCCGCCGGCCGCCGCCTCCGCCGTCCCCACCGCCGGGTGGAATTCGAACACCCAGGCGGGCAGCTTGGCCTGCAGTCCCGCCACGCCTCCCACTTCCGGCAGGCCCAGGACCACGAACATGAGGGCGATGGTGCCGGTCATGGCGATCACAAACTGGACGGCGTCGGTGACCACGACTCCCCACAACCCCGACAGCGCCGAGTAAACCGCCACAAACAACATGGCACCGAAGACATAGAAACGAACATGCGACTCCGGAATCCCGAACATCCCGGTGAGAATGGAGGCCATGGCCAGGTTGACCCAGCCCATGATCACGGTGTTGATGAACAGTCCCAGATACAATGCCCGCGCACCCCGCAGAAAGGAGCCGGCTTTACCCGAATAGCGGAGTTCGATGAACTCGACGTCGGTCAGGACGCCGGCACGGCGCCAGAGTCTGGCGAAGAAAAAGACCGTCAGCATGGAACCGAAAAGAAAGTTCCACCACAGCCAGTTTCCGGCGATGCCGTTGCGGGCGACCAGCTCGGTGACGGCCAGCGGGGTGTCGGCGGCAAACGTCGTGGCGACCATCGCCGTCCCGGCCAGCCACCATGGGAGATTGCGGCCGGAGAGGAAAAACTCGGAGATGCTCTTGCCGGCGCGGTTGGAGTAAAAGAGAGCAATCCCGAAACTGAGGATGAAATACAGGGCGATGATCAACCAGTCGATCCAGTGCATGCGGACTCTCCTCCCGGCAGTGGGTACCTGCGTCGCCCGCCTTTGATAGCCCGTCCGGAAGAGCCTGTCAAGGCGGAAATCGGCGGCGGGATGGGGTTAAGAACCATGACGGCGGACGGGACATTGGTGGAGGTGGCGGTTCCGCTGGGAATCCCCCAGACTTTTACCTACCTGGATCCTGCCGGGACGGCAGAGCCTGGATGTCGGGTGCTGGTACCGTTTGCCCGCCGCCATCTGGTAGGCCTGGTGGTGGGCCGCAGCCACGGCGAAGCGCCACCCCGGCTGAAGGCCATCCGTTCGGTTCTCGACTCGCGTCCGCTTCTCAACTCGGCCCTGGTGGAGCTGGGGATGTGGATGGCCGGCTACTACCTGGCTCCCCCCGGCGAGGTTTTCCGCACCATGCTGCCCGCCGGACTGCTGACCAAAGAGGCCTCGCCGGACGACCACCCCGAGGCCTTCTGGCCGGCACGGCTGCAGGCGGCGGTGG
>FWPV01008476.1_pt1 | contig 17979 bp, 14 predicted proteins | sample 2228371 | NCBI WGS metagenome assembly FWPV01 (sample SAMEA103939776, study PRJEB20133) | metagenome | reverse complement strand
GGTGTCCCCGATGCGGATGTTCATCTCCCCGCTCGTCGGCTCGATGATCCCCGCCATGATCCGGGAGAGCGTCGTCTTGCCCGCACCGCTCTTCCCGATAATCCCGAAGATCTCCTTCTCCGCAACCTCGAAGCTGACCCCATTGACGGCTTTCACCACGCCACGGTCCACGGAAAGGTAACGCTTCACCACATCCCGTCCGATGAGGATCTTCGTGCCGAACTTCGCCGCGTCGTACTCCTCAACCTCCGGGAGTCCGGACATGAACTGCCCGATCACTTCTGCCGGCGGCCCGATCTCGATCATCTCCCCGTCCGCCAGGAGGAGCGCCCGGTCTGCGACCGTCTCGATCACCTGCGGGAAGTGGGACGTGATCACCATCCCCATATGGTTCTTGCTCGTCGCTTCGAGGAGAGTCTCGTGCACCAGACTCGCCGTCTCCGGATCGAGCGTTCCCGTGGGCTCGTCGGCGAAGAGCATGATCGGCTCTTTGGCGAGCTGGCGGGCGAGCACCACCCGCTGCTTCTCCCCGCCGGAGAGGTCCCGGGCGATGTGCATCATGCGGTGGGAGAGCCGGACGTCGTCCAGCGCCCGCAGCACGTTCTCGATCACCCGGTCGTTGCCGTAGAGGGCGAACGTCCGCTGGAACATGATGGCGGTGCGGCGCATGATCCGGCGCTTCATCGCCTCGCTCTTCCCGCCCCAGAAGTCCACGTCGACCGCCTTCAGCGTGCCGGGGCATTTCGGGCAGGGCTTCCCCGCCATACTCGGCATATCCAGGTAGCTGCAGGCATCGCATGCGGCGACATGGTAGATGATCCTCCCGCTGGTGGGAGGCTGGTCGACCCCCCGCATGAGGTGCATCAGCACCGTCTTTCCTGCACCGCTCCTGCCGATGACGCCAAATATTTCACCCTCCGCCACCTCAAAACTGATATTCTTTAGTGCCTTTTTTCCGTTAAAATGCATGGAGAGGTTCTCAACCGTAATGAAAGGGACCATGGCTCTTCCTCGTTACCTATTGTCTCATATGTGTAATATTACCATTATATATTAAAACGATACGAGCAGCATCAACCGGGGCAGAGTTTTCTCACGATCTCGACCACGTCCGACACCCTCTGGATGATGTAGTCGGCAGATCGGTAGAGTTCATCCGGTTTTCTCCAGCACCGCTGCTGTTCGGACAGGATGGCGACATCCGCTTTCTCCATCGCAGGGAGATCGTTGATGCCATCCCCCACCATCACCACCGTATCGAACTCCCGTTTCAGATCCTCGACGATCTGCGCCTTGATCTGCGGCGTCGCGGTGCCGTAGACCCGGTCGATGGGAACTCCCAGATGCTCTGCAATCCGTTCCAGCTTCTCCCCCCGATCGCCGGAGGCGATGTAGGTCGCGACACCCAGCTTCTGCAGGGCATGAATGGTATCCATCGCCCCCCTGAATGGCCTCCCGCCGGAGGTGACGGTGAACTCGATACCCTTCAACTCAAAGTTGACGATGGCGCCGCTGTCCATCATCACGATGGCCTCCCGTTTGCACTGCGCCCAGACCGCACGGATGCAGTCCTGGATGTCTCGAACTGTCGCGTGGCGGTCGTTGTAGAGGACATCGCCGACGTCTTCGGATACGACGACCCTGCGGGCACAGGCAATCCCGAAGCCGATCCGATTCTCGGTCAGATACTCCGAGAGGAGTTTCGCGGGCGGCGTTTCCATGATTTCGCGGGAGTGGACGTGGAGCACGACGAGCACCCGATGGATGGAACTGTAGGTGAGGATCGTCGTCTCGGCATCGAGATGGATCTTCTGGGATCTCACGTCTTTCACCGCACGGTACGTGCGGAGCAACGTTCCAGCGCTGTCGAACACCACCGCGATTGCCATCGCATCTCACCCTCAAGCAGACTGCGGCACGCCTCTCCGACCGCAGGTGTACTTCCGCCCCCACCTGTCGGCACAGTTGTACACTGCAGATAAAAATTGGTATGCCATCGTAATAAGTCATTTGCCCATCGGGAATTCGCTGGATGCGGCTGTTCTCGCGGTGGACCGGCATCCGCCGGAGAGCGGTAGCCGATCCAGCCCGGCCGCCCCGTGGACTCCGCCGAAGTTCACCGGGCGAGGGAAGGGCACTAGTATTATGGATGCCGCCGCTCCATTCCTGTTGGTATGCGCAGGAGAGATACGGGGAACGCAGGAGGCACCCCCGCATCCGCGCGGGTCGGGAGCCCCCTGGAGGAGACGGCGGAGAAGATCCGGCGGATGGAGATCCGCGGGGCGGGACGGATTGCACGGGCAGCGGCGGATGCGTTGCGGGTGCATGCGGAGACCGTCGATGCCCGCAGCCTGGAGGCGTTCCGGGAGGAGATGGAGGCGGCAGCCCAGAGGCTGGTCTCCACGCGGCCGACGGCGGTCTCCCTGCCGAACGCGGTTCACATCGTGATGGCGCCCCTCGACCAGGCCGGAGACGTCGAGGAGGCCCGCCGCGGCATCATCGAGCGTTCGGTGCGGTTCGTCGAGTCCTCCCTCTCGGCGGTCGAGCGGATCGGGGAAATTGGAGCCCAGCACATCCAGGACGGCGACGTCCTCATGACCCACTGCAACTCCGAGGCGGCGCTCGCCTGCATCTGCGGAGCGCACCGCCAGGGAAAGGAGATCGAGGTCTATGCCACAGAGGTTCGGCCCGGGAACCAGGGGAGGATCACCATCCAGTGGCTGAACGATGCCGGGATCCGGACCAACTACATCGTGGACTCGGCGGTCCGCTACTTCATCAACAAAGTCGACAAGGTCTTCGTGGGCGCGGATGCCATCGCCGTCAACGGCGCCGTCGTCAACAAGATCGGAACCTCGCAGGTCGCGCTCGCCGCCCACGAGGCACGCACCAACTTCATCGTTGCCGCCGAGACTTTCAAGTTCGCCCCGCGAACCATCTTCGGGGAGCTCGTGGAGATCGAGGAAAGGAGCGGGGGCGAGATCCTGCCGCCGGAGGTTGCTGCCGCTCTCCCCCACGTGCGTGTTCGCAACCCGGTCTTCGATGTGACGCCGGCCGCCTACGTGGACTTCATCATCACCGAACAGGGGGCGATCCCGCCCACCCTGGCGTTCATCATCCTGCGGGAGTACCTGGGCTGGAGCGTCGAGGAATTCCATAAGGAATTTTTGATCGACCATCGAAACCCGGTATGATGCGGCACTGTCCGGCCAGATCGTCCCCGCAGCCGGCTCATCAGCCGAGGGCAGTGAGTCGTCCGGGAGCCGGAGCGCCGCGGATAGACGTTCGAACTGTTCAAGGAGAAACGAGGCATGGACATACAGTTCACCAAACTGCAGGGCAACGGCAATGACTTCATCCTGATCGACGAGCGCGAGGGAGAGGTGATCCCCGATGAGATGAAGGGAAAGTTCGCCCTGCTCTACTGCGACCGAAGATTCGGTGTGGGTGCCGATGGGGTGATCTATCTCCAGAAGTCCGAATCGGCGGACATCCGCATGCGCCTCTTCCAGCCGGACGAGAGCGAGGCGGAGATGTGCGGCAACGGAATCCGCTGCCTGGCGAAGTACGCCTTCGACAACGAGTACGTCAAAGAGAAGTGCACGGTCGAGACGCCGGCCGGGCGGATTGGGGTGCAGATGTGGTACTCGGAGGAGGGGGAGTTCTGGGCGCGGGTGCAGCTGAACCGTCCCGCGTTCCAGCGGCCCGAGATTCCCGCCACGGGCGAGGGGGAGTACCGGGAGGAGATCAACAACCTCACCGTGCATGCGGTCAATACCGGCGTTCCCCATGCCGTCGTCTTCGTGGACGAGATTGGGGCGGTGGACATCGGCGCGGTCGCGCCGCCCATCCGGAACCATCCCACGTTTCCCCGCGGCGCCAACGTGAACTTCGTCGAACGGGGTGAGGGGGATACGTTGCGGCTGCGTACGTTCGAGAGAGGTGTCGAGGCGGAGACCACCAGCTGCGGCACCGGCGCCGCCGCCGCGGCGGCGATCGCCCACAGGCTCGGCCTGGTTGGCGATACGGTCCCCGTGGAGACGACGGGAGGGCCGCTCGTGATCCGCATCGGGGATACTCTCGAACTGGAGGGGCCGGCCTATACGGTCTACTCCGGATTCATACCCTGCTGATGCCCTCCCCCGTGATCACGAAGTCAAAATAGGTCCCTTCGGGCAGGGAGCGGTGCTTGACCAGCACCGCCCTCCGGAACCCATCCCGCTTCTCGATGCGGACGATCGTCTTGGAAAGGTGGAGGAGCGCAGTCCCCCCGAGGCCGCGGAACTCTTCAGTGTCCACGTCTATGTACACCTGGTTGGTGATCAGCACAGGCAGGTCGTACTTCTTTGCCAGCCCGAGGAGGTGGATCATCTGGCGAGCGAGCTTCCGCTGGGCGTCCCGGGTCTCTCCCAGCTCCGTGCGGTAGAGAGCTGTGGCCGAGTCGACGACGATCAGCCCCACAGTCCCCCGGCGGAGGAGCGTCTCGCTCTCGGCGATCATCAGACCCTGGCGGTCGAAGTCCGCAGGTTCGTAGATGAAGAGGTTCCCGGCGAGCTCTTCCGCATCCTCCCCGGCGATCTGCCGGAACCGTTCAACGGAGAACCCCTCGGTATCGAAGAAGATCACTCCCTTTCCGCTCTTCAAGGCGGCGACCGCGGCGATGATGCAGATCGTGCTCTTCCCGGATCCCGGCTCCCCGTAGACCTGCGTCAGGGACCGCCGTTCGAGTCCCCCTCCCAGGAGATCATCCAGCGCCTCCACCCCCATCGGCATCCTCTCCGCGTTCATCGAATCTGCTCCTCGCCCAGTTTCTCACGGGCAGCCGTTTCTGCTTCCCGCATCACGTCCCGGATGGGCAAGTGCAGCTCCTCTGCCCACCTCCGCACCTGTTCGAACTCCGGTTTGAGGCTGACGAGCCGATCCCGCATGTAACTGCACTTCACGTCGACCGAAAAATCCCGCCCCTGCAGACGCAGGGCGACCGGTTCGATCGTCCTCCTCGTGATCAGGCGGTGGACAGCGGTGCTGCAGCGGATCCCGAGGGTGCCGAGCTCTTCTGCCAGGATCTCCGCCAGCCGCAGCGTGTCCGGGGGCAACGAGATCACCCGCACCAGAAACCCGATCCGCCCCTTCTTCATCATCAGCGGCACCGCGCTCGCATCCCGCGCCCCCGCGTCCATCAGGCGGGAGAGGGTGTGGGAGAGCACCTCGCCGCTTACGTCGTCCACGTTGGTCTCCAGCACGTCCACGCAATCGCGTTCGAAGGCGCTGTCGGTATCCACGATCATCGCCCGGAGGACGTTGGGGATCCCCGGTGTATCCCGCCTTCCGGCTCCGTAACCGACCGCCCGGATGCGGAGGGGGCCGTGCGGTGGTTCCAGGCTGGAGAACTCCGAGAGAAGCGCTGCACCGGTGGGCGTGCAGAGCTCGCCGTCCGTGGATCTGCCCGCTCTCACCTGCAATCCCGACCGCTGCAGGATGGCAGCCGTCGCCGGAGCCGGCACGGGCACCGCCCCGTGGCTACCGGAGATCTCACCGCCTCCCAGCAGGATGGGAAGGACGGCGACCCCGTCGACCCGCAGTGAGTGGAGGGCAGTGCAGGCGCCCAGGACGTCTGCGATCGCGTCGTCCGCGCCCACCTCGTGGAAGTGGGGCCGCTCCCCGTGAATGCTGGCTTCGGCCTCGTGCAGCCGCAGGAACACTCTCCGGGCCATGGCGACGGCGGGCGGCGGTGCCCTTGCCTCATTCACCCGGGCGAGCACCTCCGCAAGAGAGCGAGACGTCGCCGTGGCATGGGTGGAGATCAGTATACTCCGGATGCCGCCCCGCTCCACCTCCTCCACGGTCGGCTCCGCCACTACCGACCGCATTGCCTCGATCACCAGGGATCGGTCCGCTCCGAGTGCGAGCAGCGCTGCGGTCACCATGTCGCCGGCGGCGCCGTGAAAGGGGTCGAACAGAAGAATCCGCATACCTGAACAGTACCTATAAATCCCTTCGTATATGACCATTAGGGTAATGCCTGAGACATACCTGAAAGTGGACAGCGCCTATCCCGAGGATCAGGGCGGTGGCAAGGCCCGCCTCGACCCGGACACCATGCTGCAGCTCCGCATCTCCCCCGGCAATATTGTCTTCATCGAGGGGAAGCGGAGGACGGTGGCCAAGGTCTGGCGATCCATGGTGAGCGACTGGCAGCAGGGGAAGGTGCGCATCGACAACTTTACGCGGGCGAACGCCGGGACCAGCATCGGGGACCGGGTGCGGGTCGCCCCCGTCGGGGAGGAGGTCGAGGCGAGACGGGTGGTCCTGGCCCCGCCCGAGGATCTGCCGCGTCAGCTCCCCATCAACTATAACACCGCGGTGAACCGCCTGATCGATTTCCCCATCATGAAGAACGACACCGTGCCCATCCAGGCCGGCCTGCCCTTCATGCAGCCCCAGCTGGTCGCGTTCAAGGCGGTCGTCGTGGAGCCCGAGAATGCGGTGATCATCACGAAGAACACCCGGATCGAGTTCTCCGAGAAGCCGGCCGTCGGGTTCGAGGGGGTGAAGAGGCTCTCCTACGAGGATATCGGTGGCTTGAAAGACGAACTCCAGCGGGTGCGGGAGACGATCGAACTTCCCATGCGCCACCCCGAACTCTTCCGGAAACTCGGGATCGATCCGCCGAAGGGCGTGCTCCTCTACGGCCCGCCGGGTACGGGCAAGACTCTGATCGCGAAGGCGGTGGCGAGCGAGAGCGGCGCCCACTTCATCTCCATCGCCGGGCCCGAGGTGATATCCAAGTACTACGGCGAGAGCGAGCAGCGGCTCCGCGAGGTCTTCGAGGAGGCCCGCCAGAACGCTCCCTCCATCATCTTCATCGACGAGCTGGACAGCATCGCACCCCGCCGCGAGGAGGTGACGGGCGAGGTGGAGCGCCGCGTGGTCGCCCAGCTGCTGACGATGATGGACGGGCTGCAGGAGCGGGGGCAGGTGGTCGTGATCGGCGCCACGAACCGGGTGGATGCCATCGACCCGGCGCTCCGCCGCCCGGGACGGTTCGATCGCGAGATCGAGATCACAGTCCCGAACGAGAACGACAGGAGAGAGATCCTGCGTATCCATACCCGCGGCATGCCCCTGGCCGAAGACGTGGATCTGGAGAGGCTTGCCCAGCAGACCCACGGTTTCGTGGGCGCCGATCTTGCGGCTCTCGCCCGGGAGGGGGCGATCCGTGCCCTGCGCAGGTATCTCCCGGATATCGACCTCGACGAAGAGGAGATACCGCCCGAGATCCTGGAGGAGATGCAGGTGAAGAACAGCGACTTCCGGGAGGCGCAACGGGACGTGGGGCCGAGCGCGATGCGGGAGGTCCTGCTCGAAGTGCCCCACACCTCCTGGGAGGAGGTCGGGGGGCTGGAATCTGCCAAGCAGGAGGTGCGGGAGGCGGTGGAGTATCCCCTCACCCAGCGCGAGCGGTTCGAGGACCTGGGGATCGATCCGCCGAAGGGCGTGCTCCTCTACGGCCCGCCGGGCACTGGCAAGACTCTGATCGCCCGGGCGGTGGCGACCGAGAGCGGGGCGAACTTCATCCCGGTGCGGGGGCCCCAGCTCCTGTCGAAGTGGGTGGGGGAGAGCGAACGTGCGGTGCGCGAGGTCTTCAAGCGGGCCCGGCAGGTCGCTCCGGCGATCATCTTCTTCGACGAGCTGGACGCCCTCGCACCCGCCCGCGGCACGGTGAGCGAGTCGCATGTGCTGGAGAGCGTCCTGAACCAGATCCTGACCGAGATGGACGGTCTGATGGAGCTCCGCTCGGTGGCGGTGATGGGCGCGACAAACCGCCCGGATATCGTGGACCCGGCACTCCTCCGCCCCGGGCGGTTCGACCGCCTGGTCTACGTCGGCGAACCGGACGAGGAGGGGCGGCGGAGCATCCTGCGCATTCACATCCGCTACATGCCCATCGCGGGTTCTGCGATCGAGGCGATCGTCGATCGCACCGATGGCTGGGACGAGGGTCAGCTGGAGAGCCTCTTCGAACGTCTGGGGACCGACCGCCCGGTCACACCCGAAGAGATCGTGAAGGCAATCGAAGGCATACCCGCCGGATCCGGCGAGGGGATGCGGCGGGGTCAGCGCCGCCGGAAGATCGTCGACCAGCTCCATGCCCAGCGGCTGCAGCTCGAGGATCCCGTCCGCGACGCCCTGATCGCCTCGGTCGCCTCCCGAACGCCGGGGTATGTGGGTTCGGATCTGGAGACGCTGGCCCGGGAGGCCGGCATGTTCGCGATGCGGGACGGTTCTCCCGCCGTCGAAGCGCGGCACTTCGAGGAGGCGGCAAAGAAGGTGCATCCCACCATGAACGACCGCCTGCGGGAGAGCTACAGCCGCTTCCAGGAGTTCTTCAAGGGCGGTCTGCCGCAGAAGGACCAGCCGATCGAGTACCAGTAAAGGGGGCGAGAAGGGGGCGCTCCCTCCCTTCGTGCGATAGGGGGGACAGAGGGAAAGCAGGATGCCGCCGGGATGCAGTCGTCCGGCAACGGCATTCGGATCGGTCCCGAGCTGCGATCCTCGTTCCCGATGGGAGGTGAGACAACGCCTCCGGATCCTGCTGGAGCTGTGCATGCGCGTGATGCTCTCTAACAGGCTCTGTCGAAATCCTCATCGAGAGCGTGGTGACGGCTCTCCGAAGCTCTCCGGGAACGGGCCTCGCCACCCCCCGCCCCATCGTTCGATAGAGAGGCTCCTCCATGGTACTCTTCGCCCGGGCCTGTCGCACGATTTCTCTCCCGTCGGCGAGGGGAGGTGGCAGGATATCGATGGGTTCTCCGCGGAAGCGGTGCAGATGTTCACCGGAGAGCTTTGCAACGAGCCCTGTGTTATCGAATATCCCCGATGCGCGGGATCTGATGTCTGCCGGAGGAGATAGACATGGCACAGGCCACGGTGTCCGTCCGATCGTGCCATTGCTGCCGCTCCGGCCGATCTCATCCTCCGGGCTTCGCACTGCAGAGGGGCAGGGGGACGGAGGAAGGCGCCCTCCTTGGTGCGATTTGGCCTGAACGGTGACCGAAGGGTGGATAATCCTCCGGCGCGGCCGCTATCATCGTAAACTCCGGTGAACATTCCAGAGCCGGGCCTGTCTTCACCGGCGGGACGGGGGAGAGGGGGAGTTGTGCGCCCCCTGTAACCCATCCCCCATCCGTGCTATACGTCCTCACCGGAGTCCTCTTCTCAGATTATCCTCCATACCCCGGGTTCGCCCAATCTCGTCGCAAGGGGGCATGACCGCCGGACGGCGACCGATATGGGCGGACCACCACACCGCCATCACCGAGCCCGATGTACATACCTGCTTCAGAGTGGAATGACCGAGACCTCAATCGGATCCGCGGCCCCCTGATCGCATCGCCTCCCCCCGGCCAGGTGAAGGCATTGTAGTGCAATAAGCAATGAATTTATACACAAATGAACAATTAAATACATCACGGTGCACTAATAATCTGGAGCCCTGACATGCCGAACATCTCCACCTTCCTGGATGTCAATGCACGCTACACCAAGAGGCCCGTCCTCATTTATCCCGCCCGCAACGAGTCGTATACCTTCTCCGACCTGCTCTCCCGCACGAACGCGCTGGCAAACGCCCTTCTTGCCGCCGGTATCGGCAGGGGCGACCGCATCTGCATCTACCTGGACAACTGCCCCGAGCACCTCATCGCGTACCTGGCCTCCTGGCGGATCGGCGCCGTGGCGGTCCCCGCGAACCGTGCCTACCGCGAGGCAGAGCTGCTGCACGCTGTCTCGGACTCCGCTGCACGGGCGGTCGTCACCGACGCGGCAGGGGAGCAGGCGATCCGGGAGATTCGCGAGAAGGTTCCCGCGCTCTCCGCCATCATCTCGAGCGGCTCCCCCTGCGCCGGCGCCCTCTCCCTCGCGGAGATCTTCGCCGGCCCGGACCGGCTCCCTGCCGCCGACTGCAGGTTCGATGACCTCTGCCAGCTGCAGTATACCGCCGGCACTACGGGGAAGCCCAAGGGAGCGATGCTCACCCACGGCAACTGGATGGCAGCGCTGGACGCCGAGCGGGAGGTCCTCTCCCTCACCGCGGAGGACACCTACCTGGGCATCTACCCCCTGGGCCATGTCGGGTTCTCCTGGGGGCTCGCCGCCCTGAAGAGCGGCGCCCGTTTCGTCATGATGGACCGCTACGAACCGGAGCGTTACCTCTCCCTCGCGGAGGAGTACGGGGTGACCGTGCTCTCCGCCATGCCGCCCGTGCTCCACACCCTGCTCTCCAGCCCGCCCGGCACCGAAGAGCGCCTCGCGACGGTGCGGGTGGCGATCAGCGGCGGCGGCCCCCTCCTGCCGAGCATCTGGGAGGGCTTCGACCGCCGCTACCGCATCCGCATCGCGAACGCCTACGGCCTCTCCGAGACGATCGTGGTCGGGTCGGCAACCTGCGTCCTCCCGCAGCACTACGAGATGCACCGGGGGTACCGCAGCGTGGGCGCTCCCGTCGGCTACGCGGAGATCCGTATCGTCGATGAGAGCGACCCGCAGCGGGAGCTGCCCCCGCATTCGGTAGGGGAGATCGCCGTGCGGGGGCCTGCCGTTGCGAAGGGCTACTGGAACCTGCCGGCAGCGACTACCGAGGTCTTTCTCCCCGGCGGCTGGTTCCTGACGGGCGATCTCGGCTATCTCGACAGGGACGGCATCCTCTATGTCACAGATCGCAAGAAGGACATGATAAACATGTCCGGCTGGAAGATCTACCCTGCCGAGGTGGAGAACGTCCTGATCCAGCACCCGGCGATCCGGGATGCGGCGGTCTTCGGCCGACCGGACGTGCGGCGGGGTGAGAGCCCGGTGGCCGCCGTCGTGCTCAGGGAGGGTCGGAGTCTCGACTACGAGGAACTCGCCCGCTTCTGCCGCGAGAGGCTGGCCGGTTACAAGGTGCCCCGCGGGATGGTCGTCCTCCCCGAGCTGCCTCGGGTGAACGGCTGGAAGCTGCTCCGCAGGGAACTGCGGGAGAAGTTCGATAACGGAGTTGAACGGGTATGAAGTCACGAGATATTGCTGTCATCGGAATTCTGCTGGGTGTTGGAGCGATACTGCGGTTCTTCCTGGCGATGCTGCACACGCCGCTCACCCCAAACATGGTGATCGCCTTCTACTGCCTGGCGATCATCCTGGTACAGCCGAAAGTCCACGAAGCGGTCGGGATCGGCATCGTCGCCGGGCTGCTCTCCATGCTGATCTCCAGCTCGATTTTCCCTCCGGCGAACCTGATCAGCGAACCCATCGGCGCCCTGGTCTGCCTGGGTGTCTGCGCGGCCTTCCGGGGCCTGCCCCGGATCGCCCCGATGGCCACCACGTTCGTGGCCACGCTCGCCAGTGGGTTCTCCTTCGCTGCCATCGCGTTCATCGCCGTTGCGGCCAGCATCTTCGCGAAGTTCGGAACCGTCAATGGTTTTGTCATGGTCTTCGTGCCGATCGTGGTGATCACCGCGGTCTTCAACGCGATCGTCGTGGAGTTTCTCTACATCCCTTCGAGCCGCGCGCTCCAGCGGGCTCCAGCCGCGAAGAACATCGGAAAGGGAACCTGAATGATCCAGCTCGAAGGAGTCCACTATACCTATCCGGTCAAGACGGAGAAGGCGCTCCGAGATATCACCCTGACCTGCGAACCCGGTCGGTGCGTCATGGTCGTCGGGCCATCCGGATCGGGCAAGACAACCCTCTGCCTGGCGGCGGGCGGTATCCTCCGCCACGAGTTCGGAGGCACGCTCGAAGGGACGGTATCGATCGCGGGCACAGACATCGCGACCTACCGCAGCCTCCCGGAGATAGCGGCCACTGTCGGGATCGCCTTCGACGATCCGGAGGCCCAGCTCATCTTCACCACCGTCGAGGAGGAGATTCTTTCGGCCCTGGAAGGGCGGGGGCTCGATCCCGCCGAGGCCGAGGAGCGGCTCGAGGCGATTCTCGCCATGACCGATCTCACACACCTCCGCGACCGCGCTCCGCACGCCCTTTCGGGCGGCCAGAAGCAGCGTGTGGTGCTCGCCGCCACCCTCGCCCTCGGCACGGATATCCTCATCCTGGACGAACCGACTACGGAGCTCGACGAGCAGGGAATCCGCTCGATTCTCGGGATTCTCAAATCCGCAAAGGCGCAGGGCAGGACGATTCTCCTGACCGATCACGGGATCGACGGGCTGCGGGAGGTCGTCGATACTCTCGTCGTCCTGGAGGGGGGGCGGATTACGGCAGCCGGCCCGCCGCACGCCGTGCTGCGGGAGGAACGGGCGAAGGATATCCTCTCCCGGGATTATTCCGGACTGAACTCCCGCGCCATTCCGAGACCTGCAGCGGATGGTGCACCCGTCATCGAGGTCCGCGGACTCGCCCACCGCTACGGCGGCATTCCCGCTCTCCGGGGTGTGGATCTCGCCATCCGCTCCGGGGAGTTCGTGGCGATCGTGGGCGAGAACGGCTCTGGAAAGACCACGCTTCTGAAGCACTTCAACGGCCTTCTGAAGCCGGATTCGGGGCATGTGACCGTTCTTGGCAGAGACACCCGGTTTGCCGCGGTATCGGAACTTGCCCGTCACGTGGGGCTCGTCTTCCAGAACCCCGATCACATGTTCTTCCAGGAGACGGTCCGGGACGAGATCGCGTTCGGGTCGCTCAACCTGGGCATCCCGGACCCGGAATCGGTGGTCGACGAAGTGCTCCTGCAGATGCGGCTGCAGGACGTCCAGCACATCTACCCCCGCTGGCTCTCCCGCGGCGAGCGCCAGCGGCTGGCCATAGGCTGCATACTCGCCATGCAGCCGTCCATCATCGCCCTCGACGAACCCACCACGGGGCTGGACGGGCGGGAGACTCGGGGGATCCTGGAGATCCTGAAGGGGCTCCAGCGCGACGGCCGCACGATCGTCGCCGTCACCCACAACCGCAACATCGCGACGCAGTGCGCCGACCGCGTCGTCACCATGGAGCGGGGGATGGTGATATCCGACGTCACCGTGCGGGGAGAGTGACGTATGGCGGAGATCCTGCAGTACGTCCATAGAGACGGTTTCCTGCACCGTCTCAATCCCCTGACGAAGATCCTCTGCATCCTGGCGATCGGCGCTTCTACCGTCCTGTCGGATCAGCCCCTCCTGCTCTCCGCCATCATCCTCGGCCTCATCCTTGTCGCCTGGAAAGGCCGCATCCTGAACGAGATCCTGCGGCAGACCGCCCTCATCGCGGCGATGAGCGCGATACTCATCGCGATCGCCATTCTCACGGTTCCCCACGGGACCGTGCTCGGCACCCTGATCCCGCAGCCCGTTCCGCTGATCGGCGGTGCCATCCCGATCACCCTGGGGGCGCTCGGGATCGGCAGCCTCATCACTCTCCGCTTCATGGTCCTGATCACACTGTTCCAGCTCTTCGTCATCTCGACGCAGCCGCGGGATCTGGTGCACGCGCTGGAGTGGATGCGGGTGCCGCCGGAGTACACGCTCATGTTCGTGCTGGCCCTGCGGTTCATCCCCTCCCTCCAGCGGGAAGCCATCCGCATCCACGAGGCACAGCTTGCCCGGGGTTACAACCCGGGCGGGGGATTGTTCGGGCGGATCCGCAGCCTCGCTCCGCTGATGATCCCCCTCGTCGCCCACTCCCTCGGAAAGGCGACCGTGCTGGGGCTCACCATCGACCTCCGGGGCTATCGGAGATACCGGCCAGTGCGGAAGCTCCGATTCTCCGCTGCCGACATCGCTGCCGTCTCCGGAGTTGGCCTTGGCGGGATCGCTCTCTGCTGGTGCATATTCCCGATTTAAAACCACAGAATCACAATCAGTTAAGATTATGTCTGGAAGAGAAGAGTACAAGGATTAGGATGCTATCATCATCGAAGGATAACTCCAAACGGTCCACCGGCATCAGCGGTCTGGATTACACCCTGGATGGCGGTATTCTGAGTGGAACCTCCACGGTTGTCATTGGATCCCCCATATCGGGTCTGGATCTCCTGGCCCGGCAGTTCTGGAAGACGGAGGACGAACAGGGCTCCTATCTGATGCTGGATGCGGACGCCGAAGAGGGTATGGACCCCGTGCACGATCTTCCGCCGGACCGTCTGCCGGAGCGCATGAAAGGAGATAGGATCGTCGTCGATTCTCTCTCCTCCCTGGTCCTGACGTATGGGATCGATGCCGCGATCCGGTTCATGTCTGACGGCATCCGCGATACGTTCGCCCGCAGGGCGAACGTCCTCTTCGTGGTCTACTCCGGCCTCCATGCCCCTGCAGAAGAGATACGAATCATTCGTGCTGCGGACAACGTGATCGAGCTTCGCCAGGAGGTCCGCGGGAACGAGGTGATTCGAACACTCGCCCTGTACAAGCTCAAGGGGGCGGCGGTTCCCGATCGCGTGGTTCCGTTCATCATCACGGAGAAGGGAATCGAGCTCTCGACAACGAGCCGGGTTGTGTGAGTCAGGCCAGTTCTATCCGCATCTGCCGGCTGGCATCCACCATGTTCTTCAGTTTTTTGAAGGCCACATCCCGGGAGAGCATGCGCAGTCCGCAGTCGGGATCGATCAGCATCCTGCGGGGCTCGAAGATCTCCGCGCCGCGCTGAATCCGCTTCTCGATCTCGGCCACGCTCTCGACGCCGGGATCGCTGCTGTCCACGCACCCGAACCCGATCCATCTCCCCTTCACATCCCGCCGTGCGATGATGTCGAGGTTCCGGTCGCTGCCGGAGAACTCGAAGTCGAAGATGGTGACCGGCATCTTCAGGATCGCGTCGATCACGCCGACCAGCTCCCCGCAGACGTGCAGGCAGGTCGCGCAGCGTAGCCCGGAGGTGATGAGCGTGATCGATTCCAGAGCCGCCTGCATGTCCGCCATGCCCGTCGACAGGATCGGTTCGTCGATCTGCAGGATGGTCACCCCGGCCTCTTCCAGCCCCTTCGCCTCCACGAGAAGGCTCTTCGCCAGATCGAGGATCAGCTCCTCGCGGTTGCGGTAGATCGGCGTGGCGATCTGGAGGGCATGGGCGAGAGTGCTCGGCCCAGTTATGATCCCCTTCACGAGGGGGTGGCGGGAGAGCGCATACCGCGTATCCCCGAGAGTGATCGGCCGGGCCGGCGGCTCGACCTTCCCGACCACCCGCTGACCGTGGACGCCCGGCAGCCGGGAGGTGAACACGGACACCATGTCGCCCCGCACCTGCCCGTCGGAGATGATGTCGATTCCGGCCTGCATCTGATCCGAGACGGCCTGCACGACAGCGGAGTGGAGGGGATCGAGGAGACTCTTCAACCCCACGCTCTTCACCACGGGGTAGCTTCCGACGACCGTCGTCGGAAAGAGTTTCGAGATAAATTCCATCGTTTCACCCTGCAGAGGCTGCCTGCCCCTCTTCTGCGAGGTTCATCGTCGCGGACGGGAGCCTCAAATCTGAAGAAGGTTATCATTCGCGGCTAAAATCGTTTCTGCTCCGATGTTTCGTGAGTGCGAGCCGGGGCCCTCCGATCGGGAGGCGACAGCGAGATCGCGGCTGCCCGTGGAGAGCACGTCCGCCACGCCGGACCGCCTGGCGGCAATCTGCGCTTTCCCCGGCACCGCCGGATCCGTGGTACTTCGGCAGGGGCTTCATCTCCCGAAAGGCCGGACCGTGCGATCGATAGCGGTGCGATTCCCCTCAAGGAACCAGGCGGTGCCGATCCCGCGGGAAGAGCACCGCCTCGCGGATGTTGGGGAGGCCGAGCATGGTCATCACAAGCCGCTCGGCCCCCAGACCCCAGCCGGCGTGCGGGGGCATGCCATACCGGAACGGCTTCAAGTAGAACTCGAAGTTCTCCGGCGTCAGCCCTTTTGCCCGGATCTGGTCCACGAGCAGATCGTGCTGGTGCACGCGCTGTGCACCGCTCGCGAGCTCCATCCTCGGATGCATCAGATCGAAGGCCTTGCAGAGTTCCGGTTTCTCCGGGTACGGCATGGCATAGTAGGGGCGGATCGTCGTGGGCCAGTCCACGATGAAATAGTGCTCGCCGATCTCCTCGCCCAGAGCCTTCTCCGCCGCCGTGCCGATATCGTCTCCAAAGGCGATCCTCTCACCGGTCCTCGTCGCCGCGATATCGATCGCGTCCCCGTAGGAGACGCGCGGAAACGGCGTTCTGGGCACCTCGAATCCGTCAAGGCCCAGCTCGGCGAGGGAATCGCCGTTCTTCTCCCGCACCCGGCGGTAGATGTGGACGATCAGGTCCTCCAGAATCTGCATCACGTCGCGGTGATCCGCAAAGGAGACCTCGATATCGATCGATGTGGCCTCGTTCAGGTGCTTGGTGGTGTTGTGCTCCTCCGCCCGAAAGATGGGGCCGATCTCCAGCACCTTCTCGAATCCCGCTGCCATCATCATCTGCTTGTAGAGCTGCGGGCTCTGGTTGAGGAACGCCTCCTTCTCGAAGTAGGCGATCGGGAAGAGCTCCGTTCCCCCCTCGGTTGCAGCCGCAACAATCTTGGGGGTGGCGATATGAACGAACCCGCGGTCCGCGAAGAATCCGTTCACCGCCTGCATCGCCGTGCTGCGGATCAGGAATACGGCCGTTACCCGAGGTTTCCGCAGGTCCAGGAATCGGGCATCCAGGCGGGTGTCCAGTTCCGCCGGCACCTTCTCCACCACATCGAGGGGGAGCGGGGTGGCAGCGGTGCTGAGTATCTCCAGGCTCGCGGGGATCAGCTCCCGCCCCCCGGGCGCCTTGTCGATCGCCTTCACGACACCCGATACCCGAACCACGGACTCCCGATTGAGAGTGTTGATCGCGGCAAGAACACCTTCGGGAGCCTTTTTCTTGGCGATGGTAACCTGGATGATTCCGGTTCGGTCCCGCACGAGGCAGAAGAACAATCCGCCCAGATCGCGGATCTCATGCACCCAGCCCTGGATCTCTGCGGTGCTCGTATACGGAGTCACTTCACGGATTGGAACGCTCATGTGAACTCTATACCGTTGGTGCCGGGGGGATATAGGGTTTTACTCCCCTGCGCACTGTGAATAAATTTATATTTCTATAAGTTATACACGGGCCCATGGAACAGACCGTTACCGATTGGCTATCTACACTCAGGACGGATAACACCCGCCTAACATATCGCAACGCGTTGCGCATATTCTTTTCGTTTGTATTCGATATAGCGGACTTGAAAGGGAACGATACCGCGCGCATGGATGATCTCGGAAAACGGTATCTCACAGAGAGATGCCCGCACCATGCCGCATATGATCTAGTACAATATCAAAAAAGCATCACTACACCCACTACCGCGCGATCCTACGTTGCCGGAGTACGGGAATGGATGATTGATTCGGGTTGCGACTTCTCAATGCGCGATATGAGAATGTTCAAAAAGACCGCACCGCAAGGTGATGCTATCACAGAGGACGAGCTAATCACACTCGATGATACAGCTAAAATCCTCCAGCATGCGGATGTGAAACTCCGCGCACTGATCCTTTTTCTCCTATCTACATGCTGCCGGATCGGAGAAGCATTACAGGTACAGATCGGAGACATAAACCTCGATTCCGATCCCCCTATCATCAGGATCCGGGGGAAGGATACCAAAAGGAAATTCAAGAGATACACCTTTCTGACACCCGAAGCCGCCGATGCAATCCGCGAATGGTTGAAGGTAAGGGATGCATATCTGCAAGCAGCATCAACCAGAAATGACGCGCTCGTACGACACGGATTTAGTAAACAGAAAAATACCAAAAAGGAAAACCGGCTATTCCCCTTCTCACTCGCCAATGCCTACAAGATGTGGCACAACGCTATCAAAAAAGCCGGGCTATATAAGAGGACATCCCAAAACTATAAGTCCCTTGCGAACCCTCAGCCCCGGTCATGGCCTTCCAGGAAATCGACGACGATCTCTGGGAAATTATTCGGAAGCATCTGCCTCCCCAGAAACCCCACACCGGCCGGCC
>FWPV01008475.1_pt1 | contig 17980 bp, 17 predicted proteins | sample 2228371 | NCBI WGS metagenome assembly FWPV01 (sample SAMEA103939776, study PRJEB20133) | metagenome | reverse complement strand
CGTTCGGTCGGGTTCTCGATGGTCATAATGCGGTCAATTTTGGCGATGAGCGTCACGGCACGCGCAATGCGTTTGTCGGTTGCCTCGGCGATGGCCGGTTCGATAACACCATACCTGGCCTTTAACAAATTCATCCGCCGGCCGGCTTCATACGTTGCCGCCACAAGCTCGTCCCGGTTCATCCAATCCGTCTCGTAATTCAACACATACTTCCAGCTCGGGGCCAGGAGCGCCTGACGATGTTCTTCGAGGGTATGGCAATGCAGGTGATATCCATAGCGTTCTGGGGCCTCGAAAGCGCGGCTGCCCGGGTCCAAAAACGGCGCCAGGGGCGAGATGAAAGGAATCACGTGATGGTCGCCGGCGGCCGCATAACGTTTGAGAATCTGTTCACAATAATCCACGGTTTCCATCACCGATGAATAGGTCTGTTCTCTCAAACCAATCATGAAAAAAAGATCGAGTCGCCGACAACCGGCTGCCAGGGCATCGTCTATGGTGCGCTCGATGGCCCCGGTCGTGTACGGTCGTCCAAAGGCACGGCGAACCCGGTCATCGTGAGATTCTAATGAAATCTCGACGGTGAAATTCGGCAAGGCGCGCGCCACCCGTTGGAAAAAGTCCGACGGCGCGGCATCAAACAATTCAATAATCACAGGCTTGTTGTAACCCGCGATGGCCTCTAAAAAGCGATGGGCATAATCCTCACCAGCCTGCCGAAGGTCGCCCAGAACAAAAACCGGGCCGTGACTGAACTCGCCGATCTGACGAACATCCCGCGCCAGATCCTCGGGCTTACGATAAGCCGGCTGGCGGCGCCCGTGCAACTGAGCATAGGCGGAGGCCGACCCGCCACAGGTGACGCAATTATGGCGGCAACCACGTACACTCAACGCGGCCATGATGGGATAGCGCAACCATGTGTGAAAGGGGACAAAATCAATCAGGTTACGATAGCGAACAACCGCCTTGATGACGTAATAATAATTCAACAACAAATCATCCAGGTTATCAGGGATACAGGTCAGCGGATTGATGGCTATATTTTGCCCGGCGTCTTTCCACACCAGATTAGGAATACGAGCGAGTTGACGCGCCTCGACTGAATCGGGTTGTGGGTGAACCGCGCCGCCCGAAACAAGATAACGCATCAATTCCAGCACAGGCTTTTCGGTCGAATCGCCCCGGACCACAAAATCCACCTCGGGCCGCCTGATTAACTCTTGATGAAACCAGGTCGCCGAAAAACCACCCAAGAGCACCGGGCGGCGCGGGTGCAACCGCTTGAGCAAGCGCGCCACCTCGATTGCTCCATGAGCGTGGGGCAACCAGTGCAAGTCAATTCCAAAAGCGGCGGCCTCCATGCGAGCGAGATAGTTTTCCGGATCAAAACCGGGGTCCTGTAACATCCGCCCGGCCAGATTGATGATGCGGACCCGCAGCCCGTGTCGCTCAAGGTATTCAGCAATCGTGGTAAACCCAATGGGATACATCTCGAACACAGGCGTCGAGGGCACCAGGTCGCTGACGGGACCATAGAGAATAGACTCGCGTCGAAAATCGTACACACTGGGAGCGTGGAGCAAAATCAAATCATGAGATGCCATTGGACTATACTCCTGATAGGTTGTAACTCGTATGAAGCACCATTATATTTTCGCCAGCGACTGTTCCAAATCGGCCACAATATCAGCGCTATCCTCGATCCCGGCCGACAGGCGCACCAGGCCCTCGCCAATTCCGACCCGGGCGCGTTCTTCGGGCGACAGGCTGCGATGCGATGAGGTGGCCGGATGCAAAACCAGCGTGTAAACATCACCCAGAGTGGTGGCCGGTAAACAAAGCCGAAGCGATTCCATGAACCGGAAAATCCGGGAACGGTCCGCACCGGCAATCTCAAAAGATAGCACGCCACCAAAACCCCGCTCGCCCAAGAGACGGCAGGCAACCGCATGCTGGGGATGATGAGAAAGGCCGGGATAGTTAACGCGGGCGATTTTGGGATGGCCGTCTAACCATTCCGCAATGCGCGCCGCGTTAGCACATTGTTGACGCACGCGCAACGGCAAAGTCTTTAATCCTCGCAGCGCCAGCCACGCTTCAAAAGGCCCCAAGACACTGCCGACCAGTTTGTTCATTTCCGATAGCCGGCGCCGATTTTCGGTCGAGGTGACGACGATGCCGGCCATGACATCTCCGTGACCGCCGATGTATTTCGTTGCGCTGTGAATCACATAGTCGGCGCCATGCGCCAGCGGGTTACACAGATAAGGCGAAGCAAAGGTGTTATCCACCAGCACCTGCACGCCGTAGCGATGCGCCAGAGCAGTCAAGGCAGGTAAATCGGCCACTTTGAGCAAGGGATTAGAGATGGTTTCGACCATCAGCGCGACCGGTCGGACCTCAGCCATTGCCGCCTCGACGGCCGGCAGGTCGGCGACATCTACCAGGCGGACTGTCACGCCCAGTTCGGTCAAAAGACGGGTGAGCAAGGTAAAGGTCGCGCCGTACAAATCCAGCGCCGCTACAACCGCAACGCCAGCCTGCACGCCAGCGGCCAGCAACGCCACGTGAATGGCGGCCATACCAGATGCCAGAGCACAAGCCGCCTCGCCGTTTTCCAGTTCAGCCATGGCGGTCTCGAAAGCAGTCACGGTCGGATTGCCGTAACGAGTATAAACATAGCCATCCCTTACGCCGGCCAGGACGGCCTCCAGGTCCTCCATGCTCTCGTACAGATACCCTACCGCAGGATGGATGGGCGTCACCACCGGAGTATCATCGCGGTGCGGGGCGCGTTCGCCGGCATGCACGGCACGGGTGGCAAAACCTGGATCGACCATCAGACCTGCTTTTGCATGACCAGGCGAGCAAAATGCTCAAAAGACCGATCGTAGGTGCGTTCGGCAGCGGGCGGGAAACAACAGGCCGGCAATTCCCGATGACGCACGTGGTAACTGATACACTCACAGCAGATTCCTTTACGGGCGCAAGGCTCGTAACTGCAACTGCAAGATTTTTTGTTGCGATCTTGTTTACATTCCACAGCTACCTCCTGGTCCACTCGCTACTCCCGGATGATAAAGAACACGAGCAGGATAACCATTATGCCAAAGTAATTGCTCACCCACGCACTAATCCTACCGCAGAGACGCGGAGAACGCAGAGTTTTTGTGTCTTTATAGAGGTCAAAACGACTCTCGGCGGTCCCCAAAAGCATCTCTGCGCACTCTGCGACTCTGCGGTAAGTTACATGCCAAAACAGGAAAAAGCGTTGGCTGTCCAGTTTCCCATAATTGAGCCACTTTGTCAAATGCGGCGTGCTGCATGCGACCACCGACCGATGACCACCGACCCCGTTTTTGACAATTTTCGTAATTTACAGTAGAATGGAATCGTTCAGATTTTTGCACGTTACACGAATGATACAAATTCACAAGGCGCACGCAATGGGCTATCTCGTCCTCATCAGCATCCTGTCCATTCGCCAGAGTAATTTCGTCGGCGATGCTTTTGACCTTCTCGGAGTGCGCCTGTTGTCCTAGAACAATCGTTCCAAGTCCAGGGCCGTGGGTGCGCTCCATCCACGGCCTTTTTGTTTCTAGCGGGCCGTGTCAACCTTTCACGGCCTTTATGTTTGGGAGGCTACCATGAACTATTCTCTCTATGAGGGTAATCTGATACGTTTGACTGCGCCCGAACCCGATCAGGACGCCGAGACCGAATCGCGCTGGACACACGATACAATCTACCTGCGTCTGTTGAGCACAGAACCGGCGCGACCTCTTGCGCCAGCGCAGGTCAAGAGGCGACATGAAGCCAGACAAAAAGAGGTCGGAGGTAAATACTACTTTGCGGTGCGTACCCGCGCCGATAACCGGTTGATTGGATTCGTCAGGCTGTACCATATCGAGTGGAATAACGGCACCGCAGAACTCGCGATAGGTATCGGCGACCCGGCCGACCGCCGACAGGGATATGGGGCCGACGCGCTGCGATTGATTTTGCGCTACGCCTTTGATGAATTGAACCTGCACCGTCTGTCCGTCAGCGTGCCTGAATACAATCAGGCGGCGCTGCGCTTTTTCGAGCAAGCCGGCTTTGTCCCCGAAGTGCGGCGGCGGCAGGCTATTCACCGTGACGGGCGGCGGTGGGATTTGTTGATGTTAGGGCTGCTGCATACTGCTTGTGGCGCAATGCGTGAAACACAAGATATGAAGGAAATGAGCGATGAACACTCAGCTATGGCAAGGTGAACTGGTGCGTCTGGTTGCGCCCGATGCCGAGACAGTCGCCGAAGCCCTGGCCAGGTGGTCGCAGGATTCGGAATACGCTCGACAACTTGATAGCATGCCGGCCACTCCATGGTCGGTCAAACAAACCAAAGAAGAGATAGAAAAGGAACTGGAAAAAGAAGCCCCTAATGATGTCTCTTTCATGATTCGCACGCTGGCCGATGACCGCCTGATTGGATTCATTGGATTAGAAGATATCCAATGGACGCATGGCGACGCCTTTGTGGGCATCGGCCTTGGTGAGCCAGAGTATCGCGGGAAAGGTTATGGCACGGATGCCATGCAAGTCATCTTGCGCTATGCGTTTACCGAACTGAACCTGCACCGCGTCACGCTCACCGTGTTCGAGTACAACCCGCGTGCCATTCGCTCTTACGAAAAAGCCGGCTTTGTCATCGAAGGACGGCAGCGCCAATACCTGCATCGTGACGGACGGCGATGGGACTTGATCTACCTGGGCATCTTGCGAGAGGAATGGAACAAAGGGCGATAGGCTATACGCGATACGCCCTACACGGTAGGCGATACACGAAAGGAAACAACAATGTTCACCGATAGAATTCCTATACCCGGTTACACCTGGCGGGCGCCACGCTACGACGATCTGCCCGCTTTGTATGACATGCTGCTGGCCGTTGATCGCGCCGAGACGCGCGCGCTGGATCTGAGCCTGGAAGACATGTACACTCAATTCAACGATCCGTGGTGCAATCCAGAGACGGATTTCCGGCTGGCCTTTACCGCCAGCGGACAGGTGGCGGCTATGGCGCGGGTGTTCCTCAATCCGCACTTTAACGCAGAAGAACGTCGCGTTTACTTGTGGGATGAAATCCATCCCGAGCATCGCGGGCGCGGGCTGGAAGAATTCGTCCTGGATTGGATGGAACGAGTGCAAGACACGCCCAGTCACGTACCGCGCACCTTGCGCATCACCTGTCAAGACGACCTGCACGGCTACATCGCCTTGATCGAAAGGCGCGGCTTCCGGCCGGTGCGGTACAGTTACAGGATGCGCCGCGACCTGAAACAACCTGTACCGGCCCCAACGCTGCCGGTCGGTCTGACCATGCGCCGTTACAGCCCGGAACTGGCTCGCCCAATGCTGGACACGTTCAACCAGGCTTTCCAAGACCATTGGAGTTTTGAGCCGGTTACATTTGAGGAATGGCAGATGTTTTTTATTCAGAGCCACAGTTTCCGACCCGATCTGACTTTTGTGGTGATGGATGGCGACCAGGTGATTGGGTTGAGCCTGAACATGGTCAATACGGAAACCAATCAACGATACGGTATCCGGGAGGGCTGGGTCAGTGAACTGGGTGTGTTGCGCGCATGGCGCAAACGCGGTGTGGCCGCAGCGCTGCTATGTCGAGCGATGCAAGCCTTTAAAGATGACGGCCCGGAATATGCTGCGCTGGGCGTGGATAGCGAAAATCCCACCGGCGCGCTGCGGCTCTATGAAAAATTGGGGTTTGGCGTGTCGAAACGCTTTATTACCTTCGCCAGGCCAGTCGAGTAAAATAGACATTATCGAGGATAGTGACGTTCACACAAAGAGCGCAAAGGATTTGAATTATAAATCTCTGCGCCCCAGCGTCTCTGCGCGAGATAATATTTTCACGCAAAGACACAAAGAGCACAAAGGAGTTGATATGTCCATTCGCGCAGTAATCTTTGACTTTGGTGGCGTGCTGGTTCGCACCATAGACCCCAGTGGGCGACAAAAATGGGAAGCCCGGCTGGGATTGGCCGACGGGGAGCTGTCGAAAATCGTCTTTGATTCCGAAGCCGCTTCCCGCGCCATGCTGGGGCAGGTGTCCGAAAGCGCCATCTGGGAACATGTGGCGTCCACGCTGCGGCTCGACGCGGCGCAACTGGCTGAACTCGAGCGCGATTTTTGGAGCGGCGACTGGCTCGACACCGAACTGGTAGAATTCCTGCGCAGCCTGCGTCCGCGCTACAAAACAGGCATCCTCAGCAATGCATGGTCGGGCGCGCGCGAGGCTTTTGTCAACCTCTTTGGATTGGGGCAGGTGGTGGACGCCATCATCATCTCGGCGGAAGAAGGCGTGGCAAAACCCGACCGGCGCATCTACCAGATTGCGGCCGGGCGACTTGGCGTGCAGCTCCACGAGGCTATCTTTGTAGACGACATGCTGGAAAACGCGCAGGCCGCGCAAGCCGCAGGCATGTATGGCGTGCAATTCAAAAACACACCACAAACGATCAATGCTATCAAGAGGTATCTGGATGAACACCATGACCATGGATCAGACAACGCTCTGTGTTGCGACAAATGAATTCAACTTTTTGCCCCGCGAGCTTGGCGCTGGGCTTGTATTGCGCTTTGCCACGCCCCAAGACACCGAAGCCGTCGCGCAATTCTATGGGCGCGTTTTTGGGCGCGATCACTTTGACGAATGGGTAGCAGCCTGGACACGCGACTTTATGTCGGACCAACACCCGGCCGGCGGCGCGGCCAACCTGACCCTGGTCGAAGACACCCGCGCCAACAAAATCGTTTCGGCTATGTGCCTGATCCCGCAAACGTGGACGTATGCCGGCATCCCTTTCGAGGTCGGACGGCCCGAAGTGGTCGCAACCGATCCCGACTATCGGCGGCGGGGACTCATCCGCGCCCAGTTCGATGTGCTGCATGCCAAAAGCGAAGCGATGGGCCACATGGTACAAGGGATCACCGACATCCCGTGGTATTATCGCCAGTTTGGCTACGAATATGCGCTCGAGCTGGGCGGCGGGCGCGTGGCCTACTTGAACAATATCCCCGAACTGAAAGAAGGCGAGGCCGAACCTTATCACATTCGGCCCATGACGCTGGAGGATGTGCCCTTTGCCGCGCCGCTGTTCGACCGCGAATGTGCGCGCTCGCTGGTCGCCTGCCCGCGCCCCGAATGGCTGTGGCGCTGCCTGCTGGCATGGTATTCGCCCGCCTCGTTTGCCTGCCGGCCCTTTCGGATCATCGAAACGCCCGACGGACGCCCCGTGGGCTACTTTTCCACCTCGCGCGAGCTGTGGCAGAACATGTACGCCATCGTCGAACTATCTGTCACGGAAGGGCAATCGCTCCGCGCGTGCATGCCGACCGTCCTGCGCGAATTGGGCAGAATGGCGCACGCAGAAGCCGCCGAGCAAAAGAAAACCGTCACTGCGCTGAGCTTTGCCTTTGGCAGTGAGCATGCGGTCTATGCGGCAATTCCCGACATGCTGCCCAAATCTCGTCTGCCCTACGGGTGGTACATTCGCGTGCCCGATGTGCCGGCGTTCCTGCGGCATATCGCGCCTGTGCTCGAAGCGCGGCTGGCGTCATCGGTCATGGCCGGGCACAGCGGCGAACTCAAAATCAGCGAATACATTCGCGGGGTTCGGCTGGTTTTTGAAAATGGCCGGCTCGCCACCAGCGAGGCGTGGAACCCCGACGTGGGCGACGAGGGCCACGCCGCCTTTCCGCCGCTATCCTTTCTGCGCTTGCTCTTTGGTCACAAGTCGCTGAGCGAGCTACGCGCTTTCTACGCTGATTGTTGGGCGCAGGACGAAGCCGACGTGCTGCTCAATATCCTTTTCCCGCCGCATTATTCGCATGTGATCGCGGTCGAGTGAAGAGGGACAACAGAAAGAGGAAAAAGTGGGCAAGTTATCTATCAGACGACTGAGAATACCCATGCTGAATGTGCTGCTTGACTACCTGGATCATTTTACGCCAAACGCAAAATGGTTCCTGCTCTCCACCGTCATCAGCGGCATTGTATTTTCAGGATTTCAACTTTTCTTCAATTTGTTCATCCTGGCGCGCGGCCTGGACCGTGATTTTTTGGGGCTGATCAATGCTATCCCTTCGGGCGCGGCGTTGGTGGTCGGTGTGCCGATGGGCATGCTTTCCGACCGGATCGGGCGCCGGCGGGCTATGCTCATCGGTGTAAGCATCATGACGCTGGCATTGTGGATTGAGGTTACCACCGCATCGCCAACCATCATGGTCTTGATGGCAGCCATCCAGGGAGCGGCCAATTCGTTGTACGCGCTCAGCATGGCCCCGTTCATGATAACAGCCTCGAACGAAAAGAACCGCACCATGCTCTTTAGTTTGAACTTTGGATTGCAAACGATTGCGGGGTTTGTCGGCAACCTGTTTGCCGGGCAATTGCCGGCCTGGTTTGCCGCCCGGCTGGGGGTTGGCGCCGAAAGCGCGGAAGCTTACCAGGCCGTCTTGCTCGCCAGCATCGTTGGCGGCGGCCTGATGCTGATTCCTCTCTTTCAAATCCGCGAAGCGCGCTGGCCTGGCCCTTCGCGTTTCCCGCCGCCGTCGCTGGCCGATTTTCAAAGATTGCTCCGTCCCACGCTCTTGAAACTGGCCACCCCCAACATCCTCATTGGTTTCGGGGCGGCTGTGTTGATTCCCTATATGAACGTGTTTTTCAAAAGCAAATTTCTCATCCCCGATTCGCAGTTGGGCGCGTTGTTCAGCCTGTCGGCCATCACGATGGGGTTAGCCACCGTGGCCGGCCCCAGGCTGGCCGAACGCCTGGGAAGTAAAATCAAGACCATCGTCACCACGCAGGGGCTATCCCTGGTCTTTTTGCTCATTTTGGGATTCGTCCCCTCTTTTCCCATGGCCAGTCTGGCTTTTCTGGCGCGGGCAGCTTTGATGAACATGAGCAGCCCACTCTTTTCGGCCTTTAGCATGGAGCAGGTAGATGAACATGAACGCGGGGCGGCCAACAGCGTCCTTCAACTGACATGGTCTGTTGGGTGGGCCATTGGGCCGTATCTTTCCGGCGCCGTGCAGCAACGTTACGGTTTTGCGCCGCTGTTCTTGAGTACAGGGGTTTTATACGGGATCGCTATCGGGTTGACGTGGTGGTTTTTCAAGAATACAGAAAAGACCTTTAGGGTCCCGGAGGCCCTGTAAGGTCCGAGAAATAAGCTGCGCGCAGGCGTGGCAGGTCAGGGACGTTGTACGCTTCGAGCAGCAGCCACACGTCGCCGGCCGTAGCCAGCCGGCCCGCGTGCGCCGCGCGGTAACGCTGCACAAAATCGAAAAAGGCCGCGTCGCCCATCGCCGCGCGCAGGTCGCGCCAAAAGAGCGCGCCGCGCAAATAGACCGCGTTCACATAAGGGCGAAACGCATCGAAATCGTACACGCTCGAGTTGACCCACCCCGTCGGCTTGAAGCGATTGACGCGAAAATCCCACCACCAGTTGACCAGCTCGGGATGATAAGCCTGGTAATAAATCAATTCGCTGTAAATGCACAGTGATTCATCGAGCCACGGCTCCCGCGCCTGGTCGTTGCCCACCTGAGCGTACCACCATTGATGCGCCACTTCATGCGCGGCGATAGCCGTCAGATAATTGCGCGGCGTGCCGTCATAGCCGGCGTAATAGTCGCCGCCGAGAAAATAAAGGCCGCTGTATTCCATCCCATCGAAAAAATCTGCCTCGACGATGGCAAGATAGTTGTATTGATACGGCCCATAACGCGCTGCATATAACTCTAACGCTTCTGCCGCCGTTTGCAGAGCGGCCTGTCCTGCGGCGGCGTGCTCGTGGAACCAGGCCGATTGCAGCACAACGCCCGAAGGGGTAGTGACTTGCGCCAGCTCGAACTGTGCGCTCAGGCTGAGGGCGAACGAGCGCGCGCCGTTCAGCGAAAAATGATAACGGCGGTTGATTTGCTGGGCGGGCGCGCCTGCAATGATTTTCAATCCATCGGGCGCATTGTTGACCGTCAGATCAACGCTCACATCTACGGCTTCGGGCGCCGTCGTTTCGCCGACAACGTGCGGCGGGTTGCGCCCGGCCAGCCAGCCAGCGCGATAAGCCGACACGGCCGGGAACCAATCCCCCAGGTTAACCTGGCGCGCGCTCCAACCCAGCGTGCCGGTTACGCCATCGGCCTGGGGAGGAATCGGAGGCAAATCCAGCGTGTATTGTATGGTGATGGTTGCGGTTGCTTCGGGAACGAGCGGCTGGCTCAAAGCGATTTTGAGCACCGTCCCTTCGAGCGCGGTTTGGATGGGCTGCTGGCGCGCCTGCACATCCATCAACGTGAACACGCCGGGACGGCGCGCCGCGAGTGTATCGAGCGCAAGGTAGGGCAATTCTGCGCCGGTGCGATTGGTGTAAGTGAGGACCTGCTGTACGCGCAGGTGATGGGCAGCATAGTCCAGCGTTGCGCTCAGAGCAATCTGGGGACGAATAGGCAGGGCAGGCACCTGCGGCGTGGGCAGTAGAGGCGGCGATGGCGGCAGCGTAGCCGTCAGAAGCGGGGCGGGGCTGGTTATCGGGATAGGTGTTGGTAAAGCAACAGTTGGCGTTAGCGTGAGGGGGGCATTGCACGCCGCAAAACTCAAGAGCAGAACAATCGCCGCGCGCCAGACGCTAACGCCTTTGTCGCTCATCATTACCACGCAGGGTCGAACCCGCCGGTTGTGTCAACGCGCTGCATGTCTCCGCCATCGGCGGGGATGATATAGATGCCATCGTCTCCGCTGCGGTCAGAGCTGAAAGCAATCCATTTGCCGTCGGGCGACCAGGCCGGACGCACATCGTTGACGCCTTCGGCCCCTCCCCGCGTCACCCAGCGCGCGCTCGAACCATCCGCCGCCATGACTTTGAGGCGATAGCCCTGCCCCATAAAACTTTGTTCATAAGCGATCCACTGACCGTCGGGCGACCAGGCAGGCGTGGAGGCCCAGTTACATTCCGAGTCGCTGTAACTGGTCAGGGCGCGTTCGGCCGAGCCATCCGGGCGGATGACATAGATGTTGTAACAGTTGTTGTCTCGCCGTTCGAAAACAATCTGGCTTCCATCGGGCGACCAGTTCGGGTCATCATCGAGCAGGTTGTTTTGAGTCAAACGGGTTTCCTGCCCGGTGTTGATGTTGACGACATACAGTTCCTTGTTGCCATCGCGGTCCGAGACGAACACAAGCTGTGTGCCATCGGGCGACCAGTTTGGTTCATAGTTGTTGCCGCGCCGCGTCACCTGGCGCAGGTCGGTCCCATCGGCGTTGATGATGTAAATCTGCCACGAGCCGCTGGCTTGTGAACGGAACGCCAGGCGTTTGTGGTCGCGCGACCAGGCGGGCACGCCGCTGTTGGCAGGTTGATTGGGCAAAGGGCGAGCCTGACCGGTGGTCAGGTCCAACAGCATGATTTTCCACACGCCCCTGGCGCCGCTGGCGTAAGCCAGAACCGGCCAGCCATACGCCGGCTTGGAAGGGGGAGACGCGGTGGGCAAAGAAACGGGCGAAGGCGGAATCGGCGTATTGACCGGCGTGGATTGAAAAGATGGCATAGTTTGTGTGGCGTGGGCAATCTGGGTAAATGGCGTTGCAGGCAGAGTGGCGGTAGGCGACGGCGGGCGGCCTGCGCTGCCAATCGCAATGACCGCCGCAATGACGGCGCACAACATCAAGACAACTGCGCCGCCGCCAATCGCCCACGGCAGCCAGTTCATAGAGGAGCGCGGTTGGGGAGCGCGTGCGGTTGGACGTGTAGTTGGAGGCGGCGCAACCGCCCGGCCGGCTACAGCGGCAGTGAGCGACTGGGCAAATTGGCCGGCGGTGGCATAGCGTTCCTCGCGGCGTTTCGCCAGGGCGCGCAAGATGACGTTTTCGATGGCGGGGCTGAGGCCGGGGACGTGCGCGCGCAAGGGCGGCGGCGGCTCGTGCGCCTGTTTGTAGAGCACCGAAGCCGTTGTGCCGGTGAACGGCGCCTGGCCCGTCAGCATCTCGTAGGCCACAATGCCCAGCGCATAGACATCCGTGCGATGGTCGAGCTCTTCGCCGGTCACCTGCTCGGGCGACATATACTCGGGCGTGCCGACGACCATCCCGGTTTGCGTGAGACGCGCGCCCGTCAGCGCCTTGGCGATGCCAAAGTCCATCAGCGTGACGTGGTCGTTGCGCCCAACCATAATGTTGCTCGGCTTGATGTCGCGGTGGATAAAGCCTTGCTGGTGAGCATAATCCAGAGCTGAGGCAACCTGCTCGATGATTTTGCTCACGCGGGCAGGCGGCACGGGGCCCTGGCGGATCAGACTGGAAAGCACCGTCCCTTCGAGCAGCTCCATCACAATGTAATTCAAGTCACCGGTCTGCCCTACGTCGTAAATGCTGATGATGTTGGGATGGTGCAGTTTAGCCGCCGCAATGGCCTCGTGGCGAAACCGCTCGATGAAAGCCTGGTCGTGCGCGAACTGGGGCGGCAAGACTTTGAGCGCCACGTTGCGTTGCAGCGCGGGTTGATAGGCTTCGTAGACGACAGCCATCCCGCCGCGCCCGATTTCGCGCCGGATGTGGAATTGTCCTAACGTTTGGTTGACAAGGTCACTCACAGCCATACACCATCAGACTCGTTTATCGAAATGCTTTGCGTCCTTCGCGTCGCCTGTCCCCGCCCAGGCCGGGGGTGGCGGTGAAAAATGCTATTCAATCTGCCGTTCTATCTCGCCGGTCTCGTCCGTACAAAAAGTTGAACTCGGCCAGTCGCTCACGCAGAGAATCGCTCAGCGCGTTGTAGGGCATGCGCCAGCCCCAATTCCCCTCCTCGCGGCCGGGCAAGTTCATGCGCGCCTCCCCCCCCAGGTTGAGCAGGTCTTGCATCGGCGCGATGGCGAAATCGGCCACCGACGCCCATGCAGCGCGAATCATATCCCAGGCAATGTTGCGGCCATCGCTGTTTAAATAACGGCGACAAAAGGCGCGTTCTTTTTCGGGAGCTGTGCTGTACCAGCCGCGCGTGGTGTCGTTATCATGCGTGCCGGTGTACACCACACAATTGCGGGTATAGTTATGAGGCAAGAAGGGTTCATCCGGATCGCCGCCAAAGGCAAATTGCAGAACCTTCATTCCCGGTAATCCAAAGCCATCGCGCAAAGCCACCACATCCGGCGTAATCACGCCCAAATCTTCGGCGATGATCGGCAAGCCGGTATCGCCGAGAGCCTGCTGCACCACGCGGAAGAAATCCTCACCCGGCCCCGGCACCCAGCGTCCGATTTCGGCCGTGGGCATGCCAGCCTTGACCTCCCAGTAACCGGCAAAGCCACGAAAGTGGTCCAGGCGGATGAAATCTACCAGATGAAAGATGGCCTTCAAACGCGCCAGCCACCAGGCATAGCCGGTTTGTGCATGCACCTCCCAGCGATAAAGCGGATTGCCCCATAATTGCCCGGTCGGCGAAAAATAATCCGGCGGGACACCCGCCACAACGGTGGGTTTACGTTCATCATCCAGATAAAACAATTCGGGATGCGCCCAGACGTCGGCGCTATCGTAAGCCACAAAGATAGGAATGTCGCCAATGATGCGGATGCCTTTTTCGTGGGCATAGGCGCGGAGGGCCATCCATTGACGGAAAAAGAGGAACTGGCGAAAGGCGTGACGTTGAAGGGCCTGTTCATGCTGCTGACGGGCTTGTTGTGACGCCTGCGGTTCGCGCTGCCGCAGAGGAGCCGGCCAGTGTTCCCATGCCCCACCGTTATTGATGGATTCTTTGAGCGACATAAAGAGCGCGAAATCTTGCAGCCAATCGGCCTGCGCCTCTTGAAACGTCGCCAATTCCCGGCGCAATTGAGGCGAGGCGGCAGCCTGAAAACGCGCAAAGGCGCGATCCAAAAGGGTCAACTTCCACTCGATTGCCCTCCCGTAATCCACGCGGTCGGCCGGAAAAGTCGGGCGATCCGCCAAATCGGCCAGGGTGAGCAACTGCTCATCCAGCAGAACGGCCGGGCTGATGAGATAGGGATTGCCCGCAAAGGCCGAAAAACACTGATAGGGTGAATCGCCGTAACCGGTCGGTCCGAGCGGCAAGATTTGCCACAGGTGACAACCGGCCGAAGCCAAAAAATCTATCCAGCGATAAGCCTGAGGCCCCAGATCACCAATGCCATCCGGGCCGGGGAAACTGGTAGGATGCAATAAAACACCCGAAGCACGTGTTAGCCTCATAAAAGACTCCTCATAGATATTGTCCAATCGGGGGCATTATAACACACCTGATGATGAACGACCAATACGGCAAGACGGGCACACGCTGTCTCACAGCGTGAGCCATTTACACGTTCAGGAAAAGTTGCCACCCACCCAAGACGTGGCGCACGCTGCCTCACAGCGCTCGTTCGAGGATCTCGCGCATCTCATCGCCAGTGAGTTTGAGGGGATTGGCCTGCATGCTGCTGGCGGCTGTGGCCTTTTCAATGAGCGTGGGGAAATCGGCCGGGGTCATCCCCCAGGCAGCGAGCGGCGGAATGTGCAACGCTGCGCCTAAATCCTGGACCCAGGCGATGCCATCGCTGGCGGTGGCCTGGGGACGACCGGTCACGAGGCAAGCCAGTTCATCGTAGCGGCGCAAGGCCTCATGGTCTGGTTCGCGCTCACGCAGAGCGCGGACATTGATAGCCATCACGTGCGGCAACAGGCGCGCGCAAACGGCGCCGTGCGGCGCAGGCAACAGTCCGCCGATGGGCGCCGCAAAGCCATGCACGGCGCCCAGCCCGGCATTAGCCAGCGCCAGCCCGCTCAACAGGCTGGCGAATGACATTTCCCGGCGCGCCGTGTGACCGATTTCATCATCCGTGTACTCGTAAGCGCGGCGGAGCGAACGGGCGACCAGCGCGATGCCCTCTCGACAAAAAATATCTGTCAGCGGATTGGCCCGCCTTGAGACAAAAGGTTCGATCAATTGCGCCAGCACATCCATGCCGGTGCTGGCGGTCACTTCTGGGGGCAAAGTGTATGTGAGTTCGGGGTCAACCACGGCCAGGCGCGGCAACATGAGCGGGCTGCGGAGGCTGACTTTGACGCGCTGCGTCGGTTCGGCCAGGACGGCGTTGCGCGTCACTTCGGCGCCGGTGCCGGCCGTGGTGGGAATGGCGATAAAAGGCACCGAAGGTTGTGTCAGCGGCTTGCCTTTGCCGATTACTTCGAGATAATCCAGCGGGTCGCCCTCGTTCGCCAGCAAAGCGGCAATCGCCTTGCCGGTGTCCACCACGCTTCCGCCGCCGAATCCGATGACCAGATCGCACTGCGCGGCTTGGGCGCGTTCGACGCCTTCGCAGGCAATGTGAACCGTCGGCTCGCCGCTGATGGAAAAAGTGGCGCAGGCCATTCCCTGCGCCACAAGCGCATCAAGCAAAGGTTGGGCGCGGGCGGGCTGGTGGCCCGTGACCACAAGCGCACACCGCCCCATTTCGGCGGCGATGGGGCCAACTTGCCTGAGCGCACCCGGCCCAAAGATAATCCGTGTTGCTGTGGCAAACTCGAAACGCATCAATGATAACTGACCACGCCGCCGGGGACTTGCCAGCCGCTATCATCCGGGAAGATGTTGGTGTACACAAGGCGCGTGCGCGGCTCGGCCAGCATCGGCTCGGCCTTTTCGCGCCAGGCGTTATAGTGCGCCGTTTCTTTGTGTTTGGCCGGATCGTCGGGCGTGCGGTAAACCTCGACCAGCACAAAGCGCGTCGGGTCGTCTGCTTGTTGAATCACGTCAAAGCGCGCAATGCCGGGTTCCTGGATGCTGTTGCGAGCATTTTCAATGGTCGCTGCCTTGAACGCTTCGACATATTCAGGTTTGACGCGGACAAACACGTGAACAATGTGCATGGTAGCCTCCTCATCATCTTTTGCGACTCTGCGGTGAACAGTTACACAAAAACTCTATTTGCCGATGACCATGCCGGTCGGGTCAATCTCTCGCAAAATCCTGCGCTCTTCAGCAGTGGGAGGGTCGGTCACCGAGACCTGGGCAGGGATCAAGATTTCAAACTCGCTATTGGCCTGCACGTCCTCTACGGTGACGCCCGGGTGCAGGCTCAGCAACATCAGCCTTTTGGTTGTCTCCTCAAAGCCATAGACGCCCAGTTGCGTGATGACGCGATAGGGACCACACCCGGCCGGCAAGCCGGCCTGCTCCCGTTGCCCCGGGCCCCCTAACCAGCCCGGTGTCGTGACAAAGTCCAGTTTCTTGACAAAGGTGCGCTTGCTCTGATTGCGCATGATGTAAAGTGTGCGCCAGCAGAAGGAGCCAACATCATTAGCGCCGCCCGAACCTGGCAAACGCACTTTGGGATGGTGCCAATCGCCAATGACGGTGGTATTGATATTGCCGTAAGCATCAATGGCGGCGGCTCCCAAAAAGCCATAGTCAATGTAACCGGCCTGAGCGGCCGACATGACATCGTGCATTGAGGTCGCGGCCAGCGCCTTGTAAAACGTGCGGGAATCTCCCACCGAGATCGGCAAGACCGGCACGCGCGGCCCTACCCCGCCCGCCTCAAAGATGATCAGAATGTTGGGCGCGTGGGTGCGTTGGGCCAGCATGGTGGCAATCATCGGCAGGCCGGTGCCCACAAACACGGCCCGGTTATCTTCCAGCAAGCGCGCCGCCACACAACTCAACAGTTCGGCCAGATTGTAGGTGTTCTCCGACATGCTTCCCTCCCCTTATGCTCCCACATCCACCATCGGCGCCTGGAGACGTTCGATTTGCCTGAGCAAGGTCAGTTTGCGCACGCCGCCAATTCGCTCCAGGTATTCGCTAAAATCCGCCACGCCGAACACATATTTTTCAAGATACGCCTGCACCCCCGCCTCGGTCTTGGCCAGCGTCATCCACTCGTGGATATGTTCCTCATCGAAAAAGTAACGATAAGGCATCAGAGCCGGGTGAGCGCCATACGGCACCTCGCAGACAGCATCCACCACATAGAAGGGGATCACCGTCTGGCGCGGATCGCGGCGAATGTCCTCCTCATCAACGATTTCCTCTGTCGAGAGCAACACGCGCCGGGCCGCCCGCGCCAGTTCAAAATCCTCGACCAGGATACCATCAATCTGGGCATTGCCGTATTTGTCGCAACGCGGCACATGGAGCAAGGCCACATCAGGATAAGCGGCCGGCAACAGCGTCACGCACTTGCCGCTCCAGGGGTCGCGCACTTGCTTGGCCGAACTTTTGGCAAAAGTGTCGGTGCCGGCCATGTTGCGGACCGGGATGAAGGGGATGCCCAACATGCCCGCCAGGAAACGCCACTGATAGCCACCATTGGAAATCTCGGCCACGACCTGGACCTGTCCGCTTTCCACCGCACGCCGGCCGGCCGGCGACAGGCCGCGCAATTCATGGCCAAAGGAATAAGCGCACTCGACGCGGCTGACACAACCGGCGCCGATCAAGACGTCAATATCATGGACGGCAGTCTTGCCGGCCAGTGAGAGATTGCGACGCCGCTGACGGATGATTTCATAGATAAACACCATCGGGACACGGATGTGCCCAAAACCGCCGATAGCCAGATAGTCGCCATCGTGGACAAATTTCTGCACCGCCTCCTGGACGCTCATGCGTTTATCCACGAGGCCGCGTGATTTGTGATCACGCACCCAGGCCCGGTTTTCGTCCGGGTCGCGCCATCCGATCAGTTCACCTTCGCCTTCTGCCAGAATCTCTATGTATTTGGTCATATTGCCCTCTTTTTGCTGTCCACAAATCATGCAGCGCAATAAATGTCATCTCAGCTTGTTCTATCATGGCGCGCACCCCCGCAGAGGGCGCAAAGTAACCTGACAATGATTGTCATTGCGACGCCGAAGCAATCTCCTTTCGGGTGGAGATTGCTTCGCCGCCCCGCCTGCCGAAGGCAGGCGGGCGGCTCGCAA
>FWPV01008474.1_pt1 | contig 17982 bp, 22 predicted proteins | sample 2228371 | NCBI WGS metagenome assembly FWPV01 (sample SAMEA103939776, study PRJEB20133) | metagenome | reverse complement strand
ATTTAGGTTGACTAAAACGTTCATAAATATTAAAATTCTTTTATATTATTTGTAAGTAAAGGATTATTCATAAAAATATGAAAGGCTCACAAAGAAATTACTATAAAGTAACTCTACGTTCAATTTTGACAGGCATTCTGCTTATACCTATCAATGTCTATTGGGTTACAGTTGTAGAAGTAAAATATTACTCATTAGATGGTTCATGCCTTCCTCTTTTTGTTACTCCAGTTTTTATACTATTTGTCATAACATGCTTAAATTTTCTATTAAAGAGATTTGTTCCCAGATCAGAATTTAATCAAGCAGAATTGTTAATAATTTACATTATGGTTGTTGTATCCATGACGTTTGCTGGTCATGATACTTTCCAGAATCTCTTTGGACAGATAGCACATGCCTTCTGGTTTGCAACTCCAGAAAACGAATGGGAGCAATTATTCTTTAGATATATTCCATCCTGGCTCACTGTGGAAGATAGAGTTGTATTGGAGGATTATTATAGAGGAGAATCAAGCATTTATAACATGCGTAACTTTCTGCCATGGATTAAGCCTCTGCTTATGTGGGGAGCGTTTTTCATTGCTCTTGTCCTAATGATGCTATGTCTTAATACTCTTATTCGCAAGAGGTGGACAGAGCAAGAAAAGCTTGCTTATCCTATTATCCGACTCCCACTTGGCATGACTCAGGAAGGTGGCTCTACATTATTCAGGAATAAATTAATGTGGATAGGTTTTGGAATTGCTGGGATAATAGACATAATTAACGGCTTAAATGTCCTGATACCCGTTGTTCCCATGATTAAATACATAAAACTGACAAATGTCGGCTATGTTTTTACTGATAGACCCTGGGATGTCCTCAGAGGGACAAATATATCAATGTATCCATTTGCAATAGGTCTTGCTTTCTTTCTTCCGCTAGATTTATCTTTTTCATGCTGGTTCTTCTTTGTTTTCAGGATGATTGAGCAAGTATTTGGCAGGGCAATGGGATTCAGGGACTTCCCTTACTTTAGTGAACAAGCATCCGGAGCATGGTTTGCACTTGCTTTTGCAGTGATATGGGCAATGAGAAAATATCTCTGGCAAGTAGCAAAGAGTGCCATCGGTAGAAGTAGTGAGATAGATGATTCAGAAGAACCAATTTCTTATCGCCTGGCTTTTATAGGTATGCTATTTTTCGGAGGATTTGTTTTCCTTTTCTTATATGTAGCAGGAATTGAGATGTGGGTGGTAGGAGTTTTTCTTTTAATGTTTATTCTATTAGCTATTGCAATAACGCGTGTGCGTGCAGAGTTAGGAACACCTCATGAAATATCAGCTGGTGATCATTATGCTAATCCATTATATATTATGAGCTATTTGATTGGCACAGCCAACATAAATCCAGCAAGTCAAACAGTGCTTTCAATGCTCCATTGGTTTAATCGTGGATTTCGGAATCATCCGATGCCCAGCCAACTTGAGGCATTCAAAATGTCAGAAAATGCGCACATAAGCAACAGAGGCTTGCTTGTATCTGTAGCTATTGCTAGCCTGGTAAGCTTATTTTCAGTATACTGGGCTAATTTAGATTTAACCTATCGCGAAGGTGCAGATGCAGGTGCAGGAGGATTTAAGGACTGGGTTGGCTGGGAAGCATTTAATAGGCTTCAGAGGTGGCTTCAATTTCCTTCTGATCCAGATTGGGTTCGTATCTCGTATATGACTGGCGGAACTGTATTTGTATTCATATTGGCTGCTATGCGCATGAGATTTATCTGGTGGCCATTCCATCCCGCTGGATATGCTCTTGCAATAAGTTATGCTATGGATTATTTCTGGTTTGCATTTTTTGTTAGCTGGCTTATAAAATATATTCTGATGAAACAGGGAGGTTTAAGGATTCACCGAAGGTCAGCTCCTTTCTTTCTTGGTCTTATACTGGGTGATTATGTCGTGGGAAGTATATGGGCAATTTTGGGTCCAGTTTTTGGGTTCAGGAATTATAAAATATTTATATAATACCATCTAAGTCTTCTAATCTTTATCAGCAAATCTTAAGTTTTATACAAAAATAATTAAAAACAATTTTATATTAAATTTGCATTTAATGACATGAAGCAAAATTATACACTGAGTCTTATGTTATTATAAATATCATGATATTCTTCTTTTGTGTCGCATTTCTTATCAATAATTAATTTTTGTTTCATTTTTTGCAAAAATTTGTTATATTATATCAGTTTCGCAATTTGAATTACCAACGAAATGAGTCAAATTTATACATAGCTGATGAACTGGCATAAAATTTGCTAAAATACGTATTTGTGTATATGAACACATTTAATAAAACTTAAAGCTTTCATATATATGAACCGATAAATTATTTAGCATGAAACTTTTATTCAAAAATTTTTATTTATAAAAAAATTTAAGAAGAATGACAAGTTTTTTTCTAAAGATTGGCAAATGGATTATACAGGTAAGAAGCTATTATCATTGCTATGGTGATCTTATCATAAAACCTGGCGAACATGAAAAGCCTGATCTTATACTTTCAATTTTACCTAATAACACAACAAAAAAATTTCCTGCCCAGGTGCAGAAATTTTCTAAAGATGGTGGATTGACAGAAGGTTTTTTCTTTCTGGATGATTCTGGAAATAAAAATATTGTTTTATTGTCATCAAGAAATGATTTGTTTTTGGATACCAGTTACCTGGAAATAATGTTGTTAAGGGCTTTTTATACCCTGTCCCATCAGAATGATGAAAAAAGTATTTTAGTCCATTCTTGTGCAGTTATTAAGAATGATTTAGTTTACATTTTCACAGGAAAATCAGGAAGCGGGAAGACAACAATTGCCAATTTATCTATAAATAAAGGAACAATACTTCATGATGAGTTTGTAGTAATTCATAAAAATAATAATAATTTTTTAGTTCAGGGAACTCCATTTCATACGAAATTACCTGTAAATACTGAATTATCTGCACCACTGAGAGCAATTTTCTTTCTGAAGCATGGTAAGGAATTGAAAATATATAATGCAAATAATTCACAGGCTTTTATTGAGCTTATGAGACAAATTGTTCCTCCAGAAAGCTTTGATCTTAATGGACTCCATATCAGTTGCAAACAAATGAATGTAGTTATGGATATATATGCAAATTTGGTAAGCTCGGTTCCATGTTACTTTATGGAGTTTTTACCAGATAGTAGTTTTTGGCATATTATTGAGAGGATTTAATAAATGAATAATTCTGAAGTATTTTTGCGAAATGAGGGCTATATCTGGAGAGTGATTGATGGAGAAACAATTATAATGTCACCTTTTGGTGATAAACTATACGCTTTAAATGATGTAGGAACATTTATATGGGAATTACTGGATGGTTCCAGAACAATAAATGATATTGTTAATAGTATTTTAGAAGATTATGATACAGAAGAAAATATAGCTTATAGAGATACTATTAGATTTATTGAAAAACTCTTAGAGAATAATATGCTGGTAAAAAAATAATATGAGTTCAATTTCGCGTATATTTTCAGAAAAGAATATCCCCTTTATGGGGCTATTTGATTTGACTTATAAATGTAATTTGAAATGTAAACATTGTTTTATTACTGAGTATCGTAGACAGGAGCTTTCAACGGAAGAAATTAAAATAATTCTGGAACAATTGAAAATTAACAATACTTTCATTATATTATTTTCAGGTGGAGAAATTTTTACTCGTTTCGATATAATCGAAATATTGAGTTATGCTCATAAACTAAATTTCAAGATTGAAATATTTACTAATGGCACTTTATTAGACAGTTATTTGATTAATGAACTTCACAAATTATCAATTAATAATATTGCAGTGAGTTTATATTCTTTATCAGATAAAATTCACGATGAAATAACGGGGGTCTATGGGTCATGCAATGCAACACTTAATACAATTGAACTTTTGTTAGGTATAGGCATCAATGTTACAATAAAGACAACCATTATGAAGGATAATTTTTCAGAAATAGATGCACTATATAACTGGTCGAAAGAAAGAAAAATTAACCATCAGTTCAGTTATACAATTGTTCCTTCGTTGTGTAGAACGAGGAATAATCAAGAATTAAAGCTCACAGATACACAGATTAAAGCACTTTTGCAAAAGAATTGGGCAAAAGATTGCCTGGTTAATTCACTTTCTGAACCTCATGTTGGCTATGAAGAAAATATTTGTTCCGCTGGTATTACATCATTTAATATATCAGCTTATGGTGATGTTTTTCCGTGTGCATATCTGAGGCTTTTTTGTGGTAACCTTAGAAAAGTAAGCTTTGAATCCGCATGGAGATCAGATGAGATGACATCAATCCGTAGCACAAAAATTAGTGATTTGAAAGGTTGTTTTGAATGTGAGTTAAGGAAGTGGTGCACAATTTGCCCGGGACTAGCCTGGTTAGAGCATAAAAACTGGCTTAAGCCAGCATCGGATGCTTGTAATCGTGCCAGAATAAAAGCAGAAGTTTTTGAGTTTTGTTAAATAAATTAGCAAATTTTCATTTCAAATCATTTGGCATTTTAAAGAAAGGAAGAGCTATGAAAGAAAAGAAAATCTATAAATCTCCTGAGATTCGTATTGAATCACTAGACAATTCTACATGGGCTTGTAAAGTAAAACCATGGGAAAGAAAAATAAATGGTGAATATGTAAATATTTATGAAACCTCAAACCTGGTTGTCGGTATAAATGGAAATGAAATAGGAGGAGGTTTTCCTGTTATTGTAAACGGGAAAAAACAATAATAAATCGATCAATAATATCAATGGAGCATGCTTATGAAATTAAAAATTATTGTATTAATATCAGCTTTATTCTTTGTTACAAATTTATCTTATAGTTCACAAATTGAACTTATTGGAAGGGAACCTTTTGGTCCCGCATTAAATGTTTTTATTCAAGATGAATATGCATATCTTTGTGCCGGTGGAACACTTATTATATTAGATATTTCTGATCCGACAAATCCCATAGAAACAGGAAGGCATAACACTCCTGGAGTGATAAGGGAAGTTTACGTTTCAGGTAATTATGCATATCTTGCAAATATGGCAAGTGGACTTCGTATAATTGATGTTTCCAATCCCTTTGCTCCTTTTGAAATTGGATACTCCGATGTAGTTGGTATGGCTTACGGTATCAAAGTCAAAGATAACTATGCTTACATTGCAGATTTCTATGGAAGATTACATATAGTCGATATTACAGAACCAACAAAGCCTGTAAGAATAGGCTTCCTTGAATTAGATCATCCTGCTTATGGTCTATATATATCGGGTGATTATGCATATATAGCTAATGGGAGAGCGGGGCTATGGATCGTAGATGTTTCTAACCCAATGGCTCCTTACAAAGTAGGGGAATACAAAACAAATTCTTTATTATTAGGTGTTTACGTATCAGGAACGTATGCCTATCTAGCAAATGATGAAGATGGTCTTTTTATTATTGATATATCAAATCATAGGAAACCATCAAAAATTCGCTACTATGACACACCAGGAGTTGTTGAGTCCATTTATATAGATGGGAAATATGTTTATGTTGCAGATTGCGAAGAAGGTCTTTACATAATAGATATATCTGATCCGCAAAACCCAGTCAAAGTAAGTTTTTATGACAAGACTGTCTGGCTTCATAGTGTTTATATTGTTAATAATATTGCTTATTTAGCTGATGATTATGCTGGTCTTCGCATAGTTGATGTATCGAATCCGAAATATCCTGTTGAAATAGGTAGATACAAGACTCCTGGAAAAGCAGAGGGAATATATGTTTCAGGCAAATATGCCTATGTAGTTGACTGGATTGGTCTTCGTATACTGGATGTATCAAATCCAGAAAAAATGTATGAAGCAGGAAGATGTGAAACACCAGGATGGGCACTTGGTGTTCATGTAGTAGGAAAATATGCTTACATTGCCGATGCTGATTATGGATTATCTATTATAGACATTTCAGATCCAACAAATCCCAAAAGGGTCGGTCAATATGACACTCCTGGATATTCATTTAATGTTTATGTTCATAATAATTATGCGTATGTTGCAGATTGGCGAGGTGGATTACGTATTATTGATGTATCAAAACCAGATAAGCCTTTTGAAGTTTCACATTATAAAGCAGAACATGTAAATGGAATTTGGGTTGAAAGAAAATATGCCTACTTTACTGTGCTTGAAAGTGGTTTACATATATTGGATATATCAGACCCAACAAAACCAGGCTATATAGGTTTTTGCAGTCTTCCAGATTACACAAACGCAGTCCAGGTCGTAAATAAAATTGCTTATACAGCTAATCTTAGAAACGGACTTAGAATTATAGATGTATCAGATCCTTATAATCCTTTTGAAATTGCATTTCGCGATGGGATTGAAGCAGTATATGGGCTTTCTGTTTCTAATAATTATGTATATTTAGCCAATCTTGAAAAAGGCGTTCGCGTATTTGATGTAACCAATCCCATGAATCCAATTGAACTTGATACTTATAGTACAACAAGTTCTGCAGAAGGAGTTTATGTTGCTGGTCAATACATTTATGTTGCTGATGGAGCTGGAGGAATATCTATATTAGAAAACACAAGCGTAAAAAACACAAACAACTTTATTGTCGGTGATGTAAATAATGATGGCAAAGTAGATGCATTAGATGCATTGATCGTCTTAAAGATCTCAGTAGGATTGATCAATCCAACGCCTTTACAAATATCTGCCGGTGATGTAAATAATGATGGTGTTATCAACTCAATGGATGCAATAATTATATTACAGATGGTTGTTGGCAATAGGTCACCTGAAAAGTTTAACAGAAAATTTGAGGTCACAATTTCTGGAAAATCTATAATTGATTGCCAGACAATGACCCTATCATTAAGCGTTGATAATCCAGGAATAACATCTGGTGGTGATATTTTAATCAAATATAATGAAAATTCCTTTCAATTGATTGATGTATTATCCGAAGATGATGTATTACTAGCTTATAGAACTGATAATCCAGGAAGCATAACAATATCCTTTGCTACTTCTAGACCATTTTCGAATGGGGACATAATCAAATTAAAATTTAGCATATTAAACGAGGATAAATCCGTTCCTGAGATTAAAATTGCAAAGCTTTATGGATTTAATACAAATCCGATAATCTGCAAAATTGCGAGCTTAGATATTCCGCCGAAACACAGTATGTTGTTCCAGAACTTCCCAAATCCGTTCAATCCAGAGACATGGATACCATATCAGATAAATGAAGATTGTGAAGTTAGCATAAAGATATATAAATTATCAGGAGAAATGGTTCGTGAACTGAAATTAGGTAATAAGCGTGCAGGAACATATACTAGCAAAGATAAATCTGCATACTGGGATGGGAAGGATGAAACAGGTGTTCCTGTAGCAAGTGGTATCTATTTTTACTGCATCAAGGCTGGTAATTTTACAGATGTTCGTAAGATGATAATATTAAAATAACATCAGTTCGATAAATCTATAAAATACAGAGTTATAGAGAGAAAATTAATCACGAATTACACGAACAGGACGAATAGCACGAATATAATAAAGAATATTATCACTATTTGTGTAATTCGTGATTAATTCTATCACCTGGCTATTCTACTAATTCTATAACCGACATTTGAGAACCATCGCCAAACCTGAAGCCTGTTTTCACTATTCGAGTGTATCCGCCATTTCTATCTTTATATCTAGGTCCTATTTCATCGAAAAGCTTTTTTAATACTTTTTTATTTCGCACTTTTCTTGCAGCCAATCTTTTGGCATGAAGGTCTCCGCGTTTGGCTACAGTTATAAGCTTTTCTGCGGTTCTTCTTAACTCCTTGCTTTTATGAATAGTAGTTTCAATTTTCTCATGCTGGAAGAATGAGGTAACCATGTTATCAAGCATAGCCTCACGATGAGCACTTGTTCGCCCAAGCTTTCTTCCTTTATTTCTGTGACGCATTTTACGGTTCCTCTCTTTCAGTTTCTTCTATTTCTTCTTCATCATCATCCTGTGTTAGATCCTCAGAACCAGATCTATCATTGGTGTTTTTCTTTTCCTCATCCTCAGGCTTTTTTGCTTCTTCTTCTTTTTTCAGCATGCCAAAGGATAGACCCATTTCGGCTAATATGGCTTTTATTTCATTAAGTGATTTGCGACCAAAATTTCTGAATTTTAACATATCTTGTTCTGTTTTGGATACAAGATCTCTGATGGTAACTATATCTCCTGCTGCAAGGCAATTTGCTGCACGAACAGACAATTCTAGCTCTGCTACAGGTTTTGAAAGGTAGCTTTCCAATCTTTCAGCTTCATCGTTTATTTTTTTATCTTCTTCAATATAAGTCTCATCAAAATGCGTAAATATATTGAGATGATTATTAAGTATTTGAGCAGCTTCGGACAATGCATCTTTGGGGGAAATGCTACCATCCGTCCATACTTCTATTATCAATTTATCATAAACAACAGGATGCTCTGCCATCATAGTATTTTCAACTCTGAAATTTACTTTTCTTACAGGAGAGAAGATGGAATCTACAAGTATAACACCCGGAGCTTGCTTAATATTTTCATTGCCATCAACAGGAACATACCCTCTACCAGTATCAACATAGATTTCCATTTTTAACTCACCATTTTTATCCAGAGTTGCTATATGCTGATCAGGATTCATTATCTCTACTTTGCTATTTGGCTCAATATCTGCAGCAGTTACCTCTCCTGCACCTACAGCGTTTAAATATAGGATAACAGGACCATCGTCAAACATTCTAAACCTAATTTCTTTCAGGTTAAGAACTATCTGCACAACATCCTCTACAACATAAGGTATAGTGGAAAATTCATGTAAAACGCCATCTATTTTTACTGCTGTTATAGAGGCACCTTTAATAGAAGATAATAAAACTCTACGAAGTGAATTTCCAAGTGTTATGCCAAAGCCTCTTAATAGAGGTTCGGCTATAAATCTTCCGTAGTTATAAGTTAAAGCATCAGGATCAGCCACAAGCCTCTTAGGCATAATAATTTCTTTTGTTTGCATATACTTTACCTCCTGACGCAGATAAAATAAACATAAATATTAATGAAATTAACATGGTTATTTTGAATATAACTCTACTATCAATTGTTCTTGTATGTTTTCTGATATCTGATCTCTTGTAGGTAATGTTCTAACAGTTACCTGCATTTTTTCATAATCGACATCAAGCCAATCTGGAATTGCCCTTTGTTGAGCAGATTCAATTGCACTTTCGATCCTGGCTATATTTCTGCTTTTTTCTTTGACCCGTATTACATCGTTAGGTTTAACAGAATACGAAGGAATATTAACTTTCTGATCATTAACAGTGAAATGATTATGTAAAACAAGTTGCCTGGCTTCAGCTCTAGAGGAAGCGAATCCTGCACGAAAAACTGTATTATCAAGTCTAGTTTCCAGGATCTGTAGTAAATTTTCACCTGTTATACCTTTTTTTCTTTCAGCTAGACGAAAATATCTTTTAAATTGTCTTTCTAAAATGCCGTAGATTCTACGAACTTTTTGTTTTTCCCTAAGTCTGATTCCGTAATCTTTTTCTTTTCTTCCTGTCTGTCCATGCTGACCCGGTGGAAATTTCCTGCGTTCAAGCGTGCATTTAAAATAGCATCGTTGACCTTTTAGAAAAAGTTTTTCACCTTCCCTCCGGCAAAGCCTGCATACCGGACCTGTATACTTAGCCATCAATACCTCCATCAATCGTAAAAATCAGATTCACAGATAACAAAATTATCATTGTGATATTTTATTTGATAACGACTTACACTCGTCTTCGTTTGGGCGGTCTGCAACCGTTATGAGGTATAGGTGTAACATCCTTAATAACACTAACCTCCAAGCCAGCAGCAGTAAGAGCCCTGATCGCTGATTCCCGCCCGGGACCAGGTCCTTTTACACGCACTTCGATTCTTTTCAAGCCATGTTCCATTGCCTTTTTGGCACAGGAATCAGCAGCCATTTGTGCAGCAAACGGTGTTTGCTTGCGTGATCCAGAAAAATTCTCAGTACCGGCTGAAGCCCATGCTATAGTATTTCCATTAACATCGGTTATTGTTACGATTGTATTATTAAAAGTTGATTGAATATGGGCTATTCCCTGGCTAATATTCTTTTTTACCTTTTTTGCACGATATTTTGTTTTTCCCAATGTGCCGTTACCTCACTCTAAATGTATTCATATTAATTTATCATCCGCCTTTTCGGGCTACTTCCTTAGCCTTTCTTCCTACAGTAATAGTCCTCTTAGCTTTGTAACCACCCCTGCGCGTTCTTGCATTTGTGCTGGTGCGCTGACCACGCACAGGTAAATTCTTTCGATGCCTCGTTCCTCTATAACTGCCAATATCCATTAATCTTTTGATATTGAGTTGAATTTCTCTTTGAAGGTCTCCCTCAACTTTGTAGTTATTTTCTACCAAAGTTCTAAGTCTGACGATCTCATCCTCTGTTAATTCACTAACTCTTTTGCTAGGATCAATACCTGCTTCTTTAGTAACTTTTTTCGCAGTAGTCCATCCTATCCCATATATCTTTGTTAGAGCAAATTCAACCAATCTTTCACGAGGCAGTTCGACTCCAGCAATTCTAGCCATAATAAAAATCCTCCTTGTGGAGTTCTACCCCTGACGCTGTTTGTGCCTTACGTTTTCACATATAACCCGTATGACACCTTTGCGCCTTATTATTCTACATTTTTCACATCTACGTTTAACTGATGATTGCACTTTCATACTTCACTCTATTTTTGATGCCGGATATACATCGCCCAATACCAGAATCCAGCATCCAGAACCTGGCATTGGGATAATTATAATAATATCTCACCTATTTCTTCCTATAAACTATCCTGCCACGTGTAAGATCATAAGGCGAGAGTTGAACTGTTACTTCATCACCTGGTAATATTTTTATCAAATTCATTTTCATTTTACCAGACAAATAAGCAAGAACTTTATGACCATTCTCAAGTTCAACTCGGAACATAGCATTAGGAAGAGGTTCGATTACTTTTGCTTCTACTTCAATGACATCCTGCTTAGGCATAAAAACTCTCTATCCTCAAGACTAATACCAAGTAAATCAATCAAGAAAGGTTAAAATCTCATAACCTTTCTCTAATATTGCAACCATACTTTCAAAATGAGCTGAAAGGCTTCTATCTTTCGTTACAGCAGTCCAGCCATCATCCAGTATTTCTACTTGGTAGCTACCCATATTTACCATAGGTTCAATGGCTAAAACCATGCCTGATCTTAGTCTTGGTCCTCGACCAGGTATACCAAAATTTGGGGTCTGTGGTTCTTCCCACATTCCCTTTCCAATACCATGACCAACAAAGTCACGGACTACAGAAAAACCATTACTTTCTACATACGTCTGAATAGCATAAGAAATATCACCCAGCCGATTTCCATCTCTTGCCTTTGATATTCCTTCATATAAAGCTTCTTTTGTTACTTTTATAAGTCTTTCTGCTTCCTCACTTATATTTCCAACAGGAAATGTTGCTGCTACATCACCATAATATCCATCAAAAGAAGCTGTAATGTCAATACTTATTATATCTCCTGGTTTAAGAACTCGAGAACCTGGTATTCCATGCACAACCTGTTCATTTATAGAAGTGCATATTGCCCCGGGGAAACCTACTTCAGGCGGAGCCGGTTTACCTCCATGTTCATTTATCATCTGTAAAGCTAGTTGGTTCAATTCGCCTGTAGTAATCCCGGGTTCTACTTTTTCTTTAAGAGCCAGTAAAATCTCCGATACAATTTTACCGCTATTTCTTAATAAAGCTATTTCAGCCTTTGATTTCAGAGGAATCACTAAATAATCTTTGCCTTTCGCAATGTCTTGACTATATTCTCGTAAACTTCATCGATTGGCACATCCCCAGCAACTTCCATTAGCTTACCCGAATTTTTATAGTATTCAAGCAATGGAGAAGTTTGCTTCTCATATACATCAAGGCGTTTTCTAATGGTTTCTTCTTTATCGTCATCTCTTTGATAAAGCTGTCCACCACAGCGATCACATATTCCTTCTTCTTTTGTCGGGGAATATAACACATGGTATACTGTCTGGCAATCTTTACAAGTTCTACGACCTGATAAGCGTTGAACTATTACTTCAGCATCTGCCTTAATGTTTATAACAGCATCCAGAGGCATATCCATATTTAACGTAAGCTCATCCAATGCCTGTGCCTGTGGCACTGTGCGAGGAAAACCATCAAGGATAAAGCCTGATTTAGCATCAGGCTGAGCAAGCCTATCTTTTATTATTCCTATAACTACGTCATCAGGAACTAAGGCACCTTTATCCATGTAGGTCTTTGCCATGAGACCCATCTCTGTCCCATCCTTTATAGCCTGACGAAGAATATCACCAGTGGAAATATGAGCTATTTTGTATTCTGCTGATAATTTCTGAGCTTGAGTGCCTTTACCAACACCAGGTCCTCCAAGCAATACTATTCTCATAATTTATCTTCCTCTTCTTGATCCAAGTCTACCTTCTTTTAAGAATCCCTCATAATGACGCATCAACAAATGTGATTCAATTTGCTGCATAGTATCCAGACCAACTCCTACTACGATAAGCAATGGAGTGCCTCCAAAATGAATAGGAACTCTTACATAATGCTCAAGCAAATATGGTAATAGAGCTATAATCGCAAGGAAAAACGCACCAACCAGAGTAATCCTTGTAAGAGAACGATCTATATACTCAGCTGTAGATTTACCAGGTCTTATGCCCGGGATAAATCCACCATACTTTTTCATATTATCTGCAAGGTCAACCGGATTAGTTGTTACAGCAGTATAAAAATAAGTAAAGAAAATTATAAGTATACCATATACAATATGGTACAACGGCCATCTACCGAAATGGTTAATTATATCCCTGAAAGTTTCACTAGGTATCATGTTTCCCATAGTCATGGGGAAAGATATTAGAGTTATGGCAAATATTATGGGAATAACACCTGCCTGATTAACCCTCAGAGGTAGATGAGTCATTTGACCACCATATACTTTCCTGCCTACCACACGCCTTGCATATTGAACCGGGATTTTTCTTGTGCCAAGTGTTATCAAAATAACACCCATAATTATGACTACAATGACCGCCAGAAGAATAAATAATCTTGCGAGGTCTAATCTATCGTCTGATGTAGAAAATAAGCTTCTAAAAATATCTATTGTAGCATTAGGCACCCGCGCAACAATACCAGCAAAGATAAGAAGAGATATACCATTTCCTATTCCACGTTCGGATATTTGCTCTCCAAGCCACATTACAAAGGTTGTGCCTGCCATTAACGTTATAACAGTTATAAAAGTAAAAGCAACTGGATTTATACCTTCCTGAACGACCTGAATATTCCCTGCACCGAGATACCCAGGATTGCGAAGAGCAATACTTATACCAACTCCTTGAATAGCACTTAAAATAACCGTTCCATATCTTGTATATTGAGTGATCTTTTTCTGCCCAACAGGACCTTCTTTTGAAAGTTTTTCCAGATATGGAATAACAACTGCTAACAATTGTAAGATAATAGAGGCACTAATATAAGGCTGTATTCCCAGAGCAAAAATTGTCATGTTGCTAAAAGCGTTACCAGCGAAAAGGTCATAAAGCCTTAATATCCCGCCTCCTTCTGGTGCTAGCTTATTAAAGAATTCAGCCAGAGCTTGTCCATCTATTCCGGGAATAGTAATATGCGAGCCGATACGATAAACAGCCAATAACAAAGCAGTAAAAATAATACGCTTCCGCAGATCAGGAATCTTTATGGCATTCTGGAAAGCACTTAGCATCTATATCACCTCAGCCCTTCCACCAGCATCCTTAATCTTTTGCTCTGCGGACTTTGAAAAGCAATGCGCTTTTACAACCAGACTTTTGTTGATTTCACCGTTCCCTAAAATTTTGACACCCAAACCGATTTTCTTTATTATTCTGTTGCTTTTTAACACCTTTGGGGTTATTACAGCATTATCAGGAAAAGCGTTTAAGTCTTCCACATTTACAATCGTGTAATCTTTATGGAATATATTGGTAAATCCTCGGACAGGCAAGCGTCTCTGGAGTGGAATTTGACCGCCTTCAAACCATGGTCTCACTTTTCCTCCTGAACGTGCAAGCTGTCCCTTATGTCCTTTACCTGAAGTCTTACCATGTCCTGATCCTTCGCCTCTTCCCAAACGCTTCTTTCTATGAGCAGAACCTTTGGGCGCTTTCAATTCGTTTAATCTCATTTTTACTGCGGCTGGAAACCCCAACCCATTTAGGTAGGGAAGAAAGCCGCCCTCCATATTAATTGTTCAGAATTAAACAGTTATCAAAATGCCATAATTCTATATATTACATCCAAAACTTGGTAAAAAATCTTACCCTTTAAAATCTGGAAAGCTTAGCTCATAAGTTCTTCTAAGGTTTTATCCCGAAGACGTGCTATCTCCTGAGCGCTTTTAAGCTGTTTTAATCCTTCCATAGTAGCCATTGCAAGATTCAAGGCGTTGTTGTTGCCTAAAGATTTACTCATTATATCGCGAACTCCAACTACCTCGAGTATAGCCCTAACTGCTCCTCCTGCAATAACTCCAGTACCTGGTGCAGCAGGTTTTAATAAAACCTTGCTGGCAGCATATTCACCAGTTACCTCATGCGGTATAGTAATACCTGCAATTGGAACGGATATAAGGTTTTTCTTAGCATCTTCCAGACCTTTGCGTATGGCTTCAGGAACTTCACTAGCCTTCCCAAATCCCATACCAACAATGCCCTGTCCATCGCCTACTACTACGAGTGCATTCCAGCTACGATGGCGTCCACCTTTCCTAACACGTGCAACAGGCGTTATCCTTATTACTCTTTCTTCAAGCTTTAAATCAGTAGGATCAATTCTTCTCAAGAATTCCCCCTTCTAGGAAACTACCTTGATCTTGATAAACCTGGATGAATAAATTTTGCTTATATTTATGCAAAATTTACACATCCGATAAGAAGTTCCCATTAAAACATACAAGTCAGTTTTACCAAAATTCTCTATTAGAAATTCAAACCAGCTTCTCTAGCTGATTCTGCTAGAGCTTTTATTCTACCGTGATACAAATACCCGCCTCTATCAAATACAACAGCAGATATATTCTTCTCCAAAGCTTTCTTGCCTAATGCTTCACCAACGATCTTTGCAGCTTCTATATTACCACCATCAGATAATTTATCACGAACATCTGGAGAAAGACTTGATACTGTTAGCAAGGTTCTTCCTGACTGATCGTCTATTATCTGAGCATAAATATGTTTTAAACTCTTATGTACACATAATCTTGGACGGTCAGGCGTACCGAAAACTTTTTTTCTCACACGGGTATGTCTTTTTATACGAGCAAGTTCCTTATTAATTTCCGGACTCAACTTTTGTCTCCTAAACTTTTTTCATTATTAATCTTAAACTCAACCAGAAAAATGAATGTAAGTTTATCCTGCTGCTTTTCCAACCTTTCTCTTAATATGTTCATCTTTATACTTTATGCCCTTACCTTTATAAGGTTCTGGCTTCTGGTAATCTCTTATAATAGCAGCTACATGACCAACTAAATGTTTATCGATACCTTTTACTGTAAGCGGTATCTCAGGTTGGTTATGGACAGTCTCTGGACGGTCTATAGTTATATCAATACCATCAGGGACCTTATAAACAATTGGATGAGAATAATTTAATTGCATAGTTAATGTGCCATTTTCAAATTGAGCCTTGTATCCAAGACCAGCAATGCGAAGACCTTTTTCGAACCCTTCGCTTACACCTTTTACCATATTGGCAACCAAAACTCTGGTCAAACCATGCAGTGCCTTTATCTTTTTCTCATCGGACCTTCGTGTAACCAAAATAGTATTATCATTAATACTAACATCTATTCCATTGGGAATCTTTTCTGAAAGAACACCTTTTGGTCCTTTAACAGTTATATTATCTTTATCAATTGATACACTTACCTTTTCAGGCAATACTATAGGTCTTCTTCCTATTCTGGACATTTATAAATACCTCAACTAAATACAGAATGCTGATTTTATAAAAATAATAGTAAGAAAGACAAAATTTTATTCAGCATTCAAAACATTACCAAATATAGCAGAGCACTTCTCCTCCGACCCCTTCATTTTTACACTGCGAAGAAGTCATAATACCTTTTGAAGTAGATATTATTGCTGTCCCAAATCCTCCGAGAACTTTTGGAAGTTTTGATTTGGTTACATATATTCTGCATCCTGGTTTGCTAATCCGCTTTATACCAGATATAACTCCTTTTTTATCTTCTGCATACTTGAGGTATATACGTATCACACCTTGTTTTTGATCTTCTATCACTCTGAAGCCTTTAATATATCCTTCTTCCTGCAGAATCTGGGCTATACTTTTCTTCAAATTGGATGCCGGTATATCTACTTTTTCATGTCGAGCTATACTAGCATTTCTGATCCTTGTCAGCATATCTGCAATAGGATCTGTCATTGACATTTTATTAGCCTCCAAATATTGAACTTCAAATATCAGATTCTGAATTTATATCCAGAAACCAATATTATTCTCAATTACCAACTAGCTTTTTTCACACCAGGTATTTTGCCTGCACGAGCTAAAAGTCTGAAACATATCCTGCACATGTCAAACTTTCTCAGGTATCCACGAGGACGACCGCAAAGTGGACATCTGTTATGTTTCCTTACCTTAAATTTTGGTTCTCTTTTAGCTTTTATCATTAAAGCTTTTGTTGCCAAGATATCACCCTCTCAGATAATTATTTTTAATACTTAAAACAATACTTTAGTTTTGCCTGAATGGCATTCCCATTAATCTTAACAGTTCTCTAGCTTCCTCATCTGTCCTTGCAGATGTAACTATTGTTATATTCATACCTCGAATTTCACTGATCTTATCATATTCTATTTCAGGAAAGATCACCTGTTCTTCTAATCCTAAAGAGAAGTTTCCGCGACCATCAAATGATCTACTGGAAATACCACGAAAATCTCTTATTCTTGGCAAAGCAACATTTACAAGACGATTATAAAATTCATACATCCTATCACCGCGCAAGGTAACTCTGCATCCTATTGCCATTCCGGTTCTCAATTTAAAAGCAGCAATTGATTTTTTTGCTCTAGTGATAGTAGGTCGTTGTCCTGTTATTATAGAAAGTTCAGCTACAGCATTATCCAGAAGTTTTGCATTCTGAATAGCTGCACCTATCCCGATATTGATGCAGATTTTCTTTAATTTTGGAATTTCCATTACATTTTTATAATTGAACCTTCTCATTAATTCTGGAACAACTTCATTTTTATAAAACTCAGCATACGGGCTCATACTTAATCTCCAATTATTCCCTTTCAGCAACTTCATTACATTTTCTACAAACTCTCACTCTAAAATTAGTTTCAAGAAGTTTTCGATAGGTTCTTGTCCGACGATTACATCTTGGACAAATCAGCATAACGTTTGAAATATGTATAGGTGCTTCACGTTCAATGATACCGCTTTGCTGACCGTAACCTCTTCGTTTTGAGTGATGCTTTGCAAAATTCACACGCTCTACCAATACAGAGTCAAGTTTCGGGAAAACAGCCAATACTTTTCCTACCTTTCCCCTATCCTTTCCGCTAATAACAACTACACGGTCTTCTTTTTTTATATGAACCATTTTGCTCAATTTATGCCTCCTAAAGACCTGTTTTCCTAAATAAAAGCTCATAAAGCACGCAGGCTTTATTCTATTTTTGAGTAACATGCTGACAAGCTTGTTAGTGACCTACAGAAATCACAAGCTAGACAGCTTGTGTTACCTAATATGTATGCTTTTTATGTTACTTT